>Ga0207683_10000013_pt1 | contig 133581 bp, 124 predicted proteins | sample KBSM73metaG_FD_184333 | JGI IMG/M metagenome (GOLD analysis project Ga0207683, IMG submission 184333) | Miscanthus rhizosphere microbial communities from Kellogg Biological Station, Michigan, USA - KBS M7-3 metaG (SPAdes) (version 2) | ecosystem: Host-associated > Plants > Roots > Rhizosphere...
AAGGGCCAAAGAGTGGAAATCGAAAAGTCTCCCGTCCAGCAGGAGAGATGGAGCGACGTTTGACAGCGCCGCGAACATGCTGTCGGTACAGCCGGGCGCACGGCGTTCCCACTCCTGCAGGAACGTCTTCGCCTGCTTTCGCTTGAGATCCTCTTGGGAGCCGCAAAGATCGCAGGGAATGATCGGGAATCCGCGCCGTTCGGCATACAGGGCAAGATCGGCCTCGCGGACGGCCGCGAGGGGGCGAATGACGAGATGCCGACCGTTTTTCGAACGGAGCTTGGGCGGCATGGCTTTGAGTTTTCCCGTGAACAACAGATTCATGAGCAGCGTTTCGAGAATGTCGTCACGGTGATGGCCCAGAGCGATCTTGGTGGCCCCGAGCTCAGTGGCGACGCGGTAGAGATGGCCACGACGCAGCCGCGAGCAGAGTGAACAGGTCGTCTGTCCTTCAGGGATGAGCCGTTTGACGATCGAATAGGTGTCCCGCGTTTCAATGCGAAACGGAATGCCCACCGATGTGAGATATTCTGGCAAGACGTGTGCAGGGAACCCGGGTTGCTTCTGGTCCAGATTGACAGCGATGAGATCAAACCTGACTGGGGCTCGACGCTGGAGGACGATCAGGAGATCCAACAGACCATAACTGTCCTTCCCTCCCGAGACGCAGACCATGATCTTGTCGCCCGCTTCGATCAAACCATATTCGCTGATCGTGTGCCCAACTTGGCGGAGCAGTCGCGTTTGCAACTGTTCTGTGGCGTCGTCCAATCTCGGCAGCATCGTATGGAAACGAGTGGTCGGAGACATGGAAGCGTATTCTACGCGTTCGATCGTTCTGCTGTCGAATGCTGATGGTGCATCGCCGCCGTCGAACCCGCACATCGATGATGTTGCTGCTGCCGGTTCATACTTGGAGGGAAGAGACAATGTCTTGGTCCAATCCACCAGGCCCTCTTCGATGCTCGACCTGCTATATTTCAGTAGGTGTATAATGTCCGGGGGAAGCTATGCCGCGTCCGCAGACCCGAACGCCATCTGATCTGAGTCAGCGCGAGCCCGCGTGGGTATCTTGGTCCGATGAAAAGCTCCTCGATCTTCCCATGTGCCGTCTCAACGTCACCATCGAAAGTCCCTTTCTGTCGCGCCAAATTCGTCAGCTCGGACAGGAACTTGAAGCCAAGCACCTTTGCTTTCGTCCACATTTTTGGATTTCGAACGAATGGTTCACGCCCGACGGCGTACCGGGTATCGCCATCCCATTCTATCTTGCTCATCCGCGGTTGGAGAAACTCGAGTTGGCACAGATGCTCGAAGTCGAGGGCGGCACCGCGGAGTGGTGCATGCGCATCCTCCGGCACGAGGCGGGGCATGCCATCGAGAACGCGTACCGGATCCGCCGATCGCGTAGTAGGCAACGCATCTTCGGGCGTTCTTCGGACCCCTACCCGAAGTATTACAGCCCGCGGCCCTACAGCCGCAGCTTTGTGCGGCACCTGGATGTATGGTATGCGCAAAGCCATCCCGATGAAGACTTTGCCGAGACCTTTGCCGTATGGCTAACGCCGAACTCGTCCTGGGCCGACCGGTACAAGGGATGGCCTGTCATGCGCAAGCTTCAATATATGGACAGCCTCATGAAGGGATTGGCCGGCGTGCCGCCGGTCGTGACCACAACAGAGCAGGTGGATCCATTGCCCTTGCTCAAGCGAACTCTGCGTGAGCACTACGCGCGCAAGCGCGGGCATTATGGGGTTGCGAGATCTTCCTCGTACGATCCGGACTTGAAGCGGCTCTTTTCGGATAACTCTGTCCACGGAGACAAAATGAGCGCCGCCGCATTCTTGAACCGATTTCGGCGTGAGGTCCGCCGCAAGGTAGCCAGTTGGACGGGTGAGTATCAGTACACGATCGATCAAGTGCTTGAAGACATGATCGCACGGTGCCGAGAGCTGCAGTTGCGCCTCCCGATCGATGAGGAACAGGCGAAACTCGACTTTACGATCCTCTTGACGGTCCACACAATGAATTACTTACGCAGCGGGCGTCACAAGGTGGCGGTATGAGACGACTGCGCGTCCTCGTCCTGATGCATGGAGACTTGGTCCCGCCGGACCCCCTCAACGGTCATGATCCGTCCAAGGCCGAGTGGAGAACGGAATACGATGTCGTGACCACCCTGCGGGCACTGGGGCACGACGTCAGGCCGCTCGGGGTGAAGAGCGATCTCGGCGTCATTCGGACCGCCATCGAGGAATGGCGTCCCCACATTGCCTTTAACCTCCTCGAAGAATTTGACGGCCTTGCGGTGTATGACCAAAACGTCGTTTCGTATTTGGAACTGCTGCGCATCCCATATACCGGCTGCAATCCTCGAGGGTTGATGCTGGCCCGCGACAAAGTGCTGGCGAAGAAGTTGTTTTCGTTTCACCGCATTCCGTTTCCCGACTTTATAGTGGCGCCCCAAGGCCGGACGGTCAAGCGTCCGACATGGCTCTCGTTTCCGCTGATCGTCAAATCCATCACCGAAGAAGCATCGCTCGGCATCTCCCAGGCATCTATCGTAGAGGACGACGGAAAACTAAAAGAGCGCGTGGCATTTATTCACGAAAGCGTGGGTACCGGGGCGCTAATCGAACGGTACATCGAGGGGCGGGAACTTTACGTCGGCGTGATCGGGAATGGCCGCCTTCAAGCGCTGCCAGTATGGGAACTCAAGATGGACAACCTGCCCGAGGACACCCGCAGAATTGCGACTGAACGGGTCAAGTGGAGTCGAAAGTATCAGGACAAGTACGGCATTACTTCGGAGAAGGCGAAAAACCTTCCGGCCGGAAAGACCGAGGAGATCCAGTACCTTGCCAAGCGGGTGTACCGCGCACTGGGATTGAGCGGCTACGCCCGCATCGATTTGCGGATGGACGCGCAGGGAGCCCTGTATGTGCTCGAGGCCAATCCGAATCCTCAAATCGCGCGCAATGAAGACTTTGCCGATTCCGCGGAGAGCGCCGACTACGAGTACGATGAGCTGCTCCAGGAGTTATTGAACGCCGGACTCAGGTGGCGGCCGGCCAATGCTGCCTGACCGGCCGCCCCTGCTCTCCTACATCTTGAGGTGCTTCCTCAAAATCTCCGACTGCTGGATTTCCATGTTGTCTTTCCCGAGCGTCTGTGCGCGCTGAAAATGCTCCGTTGCGCTCTTATGGTCTCCGGCCTTGTCGAGCGCCAGCGCAAGATCGTAGTGTGCCTCAGCGGACTGCGGATCCGCCTGTTCGGCTTCCGTGAAATGCTTTTTTGCCACGTCCCAATGCCCCTTGCCGTAATGTTCGATGCCGGCCGCAATGTGACTTTCCGCCTTTGACCCGGAAACCGCCTTCAAGGGAGCGGCATCCTTTCCCATGTCCGCCAGGGCTGGCGTGGCCATATACCAGAGCACACCGAGCGCGAGAGAACAGAACGCGAACTTCATAGAACCTCCATCGGTGAAGGGTGGACTCGTCTCTTCCACTACGGAACCACCTGTTGGCTGGATGTACAGCAAGGAGGCAGGGCTGGTAGGGGACAATTAGGGTCTCCACGAGACTCCGAAAAAGAGACAGTCGTGGACGCTCAAGGATCAGGCAGCGAGAGGGACAGAATCGGCGCATGAGACGTGAGGGCGCCACCGCGCTGTCCTACAAATAACGGTGGCTGGTCACCCGTCCGCTCGAGTCGAGTTCATAGAGGAGAGGCGCGCCCGTTGGAATATTGAGCTCCAATACCTGTTCCCTGGTGAGTTGTTCTAATTCCATCACCAGCGCTCGAAGACTGTTTCCGTGCGCGGCGATCAAAATCGTTTCGCCTGCTATCACATGCGGCTTAATCGCTTTCACGAAGTAGGGCAACACGCGCTCGGCGGTGTCCTTCAGGCTTTCCCCTCCCGGCGGGCGAATATCGTAACTGCGTCGCCAGATCTTGACCTGATCTTCCCCATACTTTTTCGCCGTTTCCGCCTTATTGAGGCCCTGCAGTTCTCCGTACATCCGTTCGTTCAACGCCTTGTCTCGTTCCGTCGGAATCGTGGTCTGTCCGATGACCTCGAGCGCCAGTCGAAGCGTCTCGTTCGCCCTCTGCAGCACGGAAGTGAAGGCGCGATCGAACCGGTAGGCTCGAAGTTTCTCGCCGGCATTTTTCGCTTCTTGGATGCCTCGCGAGGAAAGCGGCACATCCACCCAGCCGGTAAACCGGTTCTCTAGATTCCACTGCGATTCCCCGTGTCGGAGCAAGACGAGACGTCCCATCGTGTGTCCCTCCAAGTAGATCAACGCTGCGCCGGCCAAGAATACTGCATCACGACTCCAAGTCAAGCGTTGCTTTCGACCTACTGCGGCAGTACCATGCCGCACGATTTCGTCAGGATGCGTTCATCATGAGCACGGATCCGTCCTTCGAGAGCCGCTGGCGCGCCGTCGAAAGCTGGTGGATCAATATGGGTGCGCGACTACAAGTACTCGATCGCACGGAGTCGTTTTTCAAGGCTGCGGCAACAGGCGATCTGCTCGATCGTATCGGGCAAGTCGGCGCGCAAGTCGACTACCTGCTGTTCGTACTGATGCGATACTGGGTGCCCACCGTTTTGCCCCCCGCCGGCCGAGAGCGTCTCACCAAGAACGATGCCGATTACTGGCTCGAATCGGAGCAGCTGCTCAAGGCCGCGGCGACCAGGCTGCGAGAACTCAAACCCTTGATCGAATTGCTCACGACGCCCAACCCAATGTCCGACAGTCTCTCCGGCCAGAGCATGGGGACTCCGCCCGTGACCGAATTGGAGCTCTCGAGCATCCTCGAAGGGATTGCCGAAGCGGCCGGCAGCTATGGCGGACCCGACTATACGTCGATCGTCAAGGCATTCGACCCCGTGCCCTTGAGACAAACACAGCCTTTCAAGCACAACAAGAAGCACAGCGCTGAACTCTGGGTGGTCTTCTTGCTGCGGGAACATTTTCGAAGTCTTGGACTGGGCAAGGACCGGTACTGGCCGCTCATTGCGCCGCTCTGTACGGCAGCCGGGATCATTGCTCCGAACGGGCAGGCCTATGGCCCTGATGAACTCAAGAGTTGGTGGCAGAAAAACTGGCCGCGCACATATACGCAATTGGAGCAAAAACAAGAGGCCGCGGATTCCGGAGGCGCGGCGTACGAGCAGGACTGGGGCTGGTTTCAGGCTTGGATCACGTGGCAACGACAGCGCCAACACTAACGCGAACGTCTTCGGCATTGCCAGCCGTCTTGGCCGGGGTTTTCGGAACCTTGTCGCCATCCAGGGCGCCATCTTGGAGCATTTTGAACATCGTCAGCGAGAAGAGCAGATAAAATACGACGCCTACCCAGATGACGTACGGTTGCACGCCTCCCTCTTCCTTCAATGCTGCATGCTGTTGGATCGGATCATTCCAGGCGTGTTGTTTGATGGCAGCAATATTCTCACGGCAATGCCAGTAGTACACATAGTTGGCGGTCGCACCGGCAACCACACTCCAAACAATCCCGCTTGTCATATCGCCCGTCAGGTAGGTTGAGACCATAGGGCCGATCGCGTACACCGCCGCATACAGATACATTTTCCGGTACAGAAACCAGAGAAACGAGACGTACAAAAAGGCCGGCCAGTTCCACGTGAGCGCGAATCGAGGCGATTGGGGGGAGCCGAATCTCCTGAACTGCTCCAGATAGCGGTTTGCGTTCGGACCGATGAAATCACGCCACAGATCCTCGTCCGTGCGACTGGAAAAGGGCGTCGCTGTGGCCGAAGCAGCGTTCGAGACTCCCAAGTCGTTCCCGCATTGATAGCAAAAATTTGCATCGTCTTGATTCTGCTGCTGACACTGAATACAGGCTTTCATTGATCAGAGAGTACCATAACCGCGGGTGGCACCGCGCTCGCCGCCCGCTTCACGCTCCACCACCCGATTATTTGCTTTCACCTGCATTCATGTGCTAGGTTCCCTTACTTTACAAGGGGATACGTCTGCCATGCCGACCGAGGAACTCAAAGCGAGCGCCGATCAATATCTGATGGGTACCTACGCACGTCAGCCAATCTCCATTGTGAGGGGGCGGGGGACGAAGGTCTATGATCTGGAGGGTCGTGAATATGTGGATTTTGTCGGGGGCATTGCCGTGAACCTTCTTGGTCATGGACATCCCGACTTGGTGTTGGCGGTCCAGAAGCAGGCGGCGCAACTCATTCACACGTCAAATCTCTACTACACGGAGCCGCAGGTAAGACTGGCGCAAATGCTCGTGGACCATTCGTTTGCCGACCAGGTCTTTTTTTGCAACAGCGGCGCAGAGGCCAATGAAGCGGCGATCAAGCTCGCACGGCGTTACTCGCACGACAAATACGGGGCCGGCCGGTTTGAGATCATTACGATGAAGCAATCGTTCCATGGCCGGACCATGGCGACACTGACCGCCACCGGTCAGGAGAAGGTGCAGAAAGGGTATGAGCCGCTCGTTCCCGGGTTTTCGTACGTGACCTTCAATCACCTGGCCGAACTGCAACACGCGCTGACCGACAAGACTGCCGCCATCATGCTGGAGCCGATTCAGGGTGAGGGCGGTGTCCACGTCGTTTCCCGCGAGTACCTCAAGGCAGTCCGTGAGCTGTGCACGCAACGCGATATTCTCCTGATCTTCGACGAAGTACAGACCGGGATGGGCCGAACCGGGACGCTTTTTGCCTATGAACAGTTGAACGTACAGCCGGACATCATGACCTTGGCGAAGGGATTGGGCGGCGGCGTGCCTATCGGCGCCTGTTTGGCAACGGCGCCTGTCGCGAAAGCATTCGGCCCCGGCTCGCACGCGTCCACATTCGGCGGGAACCCACTGGCCTGTGCTGCGGCCCTGGCGGTCTTCCGTGTGCTCCTCGACGGCCGCGTGCTAGACCAGGCGCGGCGGATGGGCGAGTACCTGAGCAAGGGCTTGTCCGAATGCAAGGACCGCCACCACCTCGTGCGGGATGTGCGCGGCTTGGGGCTGCTCCAAGGGATGGAAGTCGAAATGGATGCGAAAACCGTCGTCGCCGATTGCCTAAAGCGCGGGTTCCTCGTCAACGCCGTGGGAGAACACGTGCTTCGTTTCATTCCACCGCTGATCATCACACAACCGGAAGTCGACCGCCTGCTGGAAGTTCTGTCACACATCTTTGATCGGCATGCCGCTCAGGCAGCGGCACATTGAAGACCGGCGTCCGATGACACCACTGTCACAGCGCACAACCCGGCTCGCGAAGGATCTCTTGGATGTCGCGGCTGTTCCCAAAGGCGAGGTGGAACGCCTGCTGATATTGGCGGCTGCACTCAAGAAGAAGCAGCGCCATGGCATCGCACACACTCTGCTCAAAGGGAAAACCCTCGGGCTCCTATTTCAGAAGCCGTCAACGCGGACGAGAGTATCGTTTGAAGCGGGGATGCATCAGTTGGGGGGGCATGCGCTGGTCCTGCCGATGGCCGACATCCAGCTGTCGCGCGGAGAAAGCGTGGCCGATACCGCTCGAGTGCTGTCCCGCTATCTGGACGGGATCGTGATTCGCACCTATGATCACGGCACAGTCGAGGAATGGGCCCGCGAAGCCACCATGCCCGTGATCAACGGTCTGACCGACCTCAGCCACCCATGCCAGGCCTTGTCCGATCTTCTCACGATCAAGGAGAAAAAAGGGAGGCTCAAAGGGATCAAGATCGCCTATGTCGGCGACGGCAACAACGTCGCGAATTCGCTCATTGAGGCTGCAGCCAAAATGGGTATGGCGATATCGCTCGGGTGTCCGTCTGGCTACCAGCCGGATCAACATGTCGTTGATCTGGCGCGAGCCGAAGCCGCCAAAACCGGCGCAGTCATCGAACTGGACCAAGACCCGTATGTGGCCGTTAAGGAAGCGGATGTCGTGTATGCGGATGTCTGGATCAGCATGGGTCGTGAACGAGAACAAGCCCGGCGACTGAGAGTGCTTGCGCCCTATCAGGTCAACGGCAGGCTCGTCGCCAAAGCCAAGCCTGATGCCATCGTCATGCATTGTCTCCCCGCCCATCGAGGGGAGGAAATTACAGCCGAGGTCCTAGACGGTTCCCAATCCGTCGTGATCGATCAAGCGGAAAACCGGCTGCATATGCAGAAAGCCATTTTGACGAACCTATTGGGGAAAGGGAGACAAGGGCGACGATGAATCGCGGGATCAAGAGAATCGTGCTGGCCTATTCCGGAGGCCTCGACACCTCGGTCATCTTGAGATGGCTGCAAGAGACTTACGAGGCAGAGGTCATCGCGTTCTGCGCCGATCTCGGCCAAGGCGAAGATCTGCAGGCCATAAAGGCCAAGGCCCAAAAGCTGGGCGTGAAGAAGGTCTATGTCGAAGATCTTCGTGAAGCGTTCGTGAAGGAGTATGTGTTCCCGATGCTGCGAGGGAACGCGATGTATGAAGGGTCCTATTTGCTGGGGACCTCGATCGCGCGACCATTGATCGCTCGCCGCCAGGCAGAAATTGCGCTCAAGGAAGGGGCCGAAGCCGTTTCGCACGGCGCAACCGGGAAGGGTAACGATCAAGTCCGCTTCGAGCTGACCTATATGGCGCTAGCGCCCGGTCTGAAAATCATTGCCCCGTGGCGTGAGTGGACGATGCGGTCGCGCCGTGAGTTGATCGAATATGCCGATCGCCACGGCATCCCTGTGACGGCAACCAAGGCAAGACCGTACAGCATGGATCTGAATTTGTTCCATGTGAGCTATGAAGGCGGCATCCTGGAAGACCCCTGGGAATCCCCCCCCGATGAGATGTTCCAGATGACCGTGTCGCCAGAGAAGGCCCCCAACAAGCCACAGGAAGTCGAGATCGACTATGAAGCCGGCAATCCGGTGGCGGTGGCCGGAAAAAAAATGAGTCCGGCTGCATTGCTTGCGTATCTCAACAAGCTGGGCGGCGCGCATGGCATCGGGCGGGTCGATCTCGTCGAAAATCGCTATGTCGGCATGAAGTCACGCGGCGTCTACGAGACGCCGGGCGGCACCATTCTGCACGTGGCTCACCGGGGGTTGGAATCGTTGACGATGGACCGGGAGGTCCTGCATTTCCGTGACAGCTTGATCCCTCGCTATGCCGATCTGATTTACAACGGTTATTGGTTCAGCCCTGAGCGCGAGATGGTGCAAAAGGCGATCGACGAAGCGCAGCAGGATGTCACTGGTACGGCGCGGGTGAAGCTGTACAAGGGCAGCTGCACCTTGGCGGGGCGCAAATCGAAGCGTTCGCTGTATCGACTCGACATCGCGACCTTCGAAGAAGATGAGGTCTATAACCAAAAAGACGCGGAGGGTTTTATCCGTCTAAACGCACTGCGGTTGAAGATACGAGCGCAACGCAAGAAGGCATCGTCCTGATGACCAAGGGGCGGAGAGGAAACGGTCTTGCGGATCGAAAGGCCTGGAGTGGTCGATTTCGGGAACCGACGCACCGTCTCGTCGAAGCCTTCACCGCTTCGGTGGCCGTCGATCGCAGGCTGTACGCGCAGGACATCCAGGGCAGCATCGCCCACTGCAAGACCTTGGAGAAGGCGCGGGTCCTGAAGTCGAGCGAGACTCGGACGATCGTGCGGGCCCTCGAAGCCGTCAAGACCGAGCTGGATCGGGGCCGATTTAAATTTGCGCCTCAGGACGAAGACATTCACATGGCGGTTGAACGGCGGCTCACGGAGTTGATTGGCCCCCTGGGGGGCAAACTGCACACGGGACGCAGTCGCAACGACCAGGTCGCGCTGGACATCCGGCTCTACTTGCGCGGTCAGCTGGAAGATTTTGCGAAGCGGCTTCAGGAGTGCCAGCGCGTGCTGGTGGCCAAGGCGAAAGCGCATCGCACGGTCGCCATGCCTGGCTATACTCACCTGCAGAGGGCCCAACCGGTCCTCTTTGCGCACCATCTCCTCGCGTACGTTGACATGCTCGAGCGCGACAAGGGTCGCATCCAGGACGCGCAGAAACGATTGAACATGATGCCGCTGGGATCCGGGGCCCTGGCCGGCACCAATTACCCCATTGATCGTCGATATACGGCAAGCCTCCTAGGGTTTCCCCAAGTGACGACCAATAGCCTGGATGCCGTCTCTGACCGTGACTTCATGATCGAGATTGCGGCAGCTCTGTCGATTACGATGATGCATTTGTCGCGGCTGAGCGAAGAGCTGATCGTGTGGTCTTCGCAGGAATTCCAGTTCGTCGACCTTCCCGAGGGGTTTTGCACCGGCAGCAGCATGATGCCGCAAAAAAAGAATCCCGACGTGCCGGAACTGATCCGCGGGCGAACCGGCCGAGTGTATGGCCAGTTGATCAATCTTTTGACCACGATGAAGGCCCTCCCTTTGAGCTATAATAGGGACTTGCAAGAGGACAAGCCGGCCTTATTCGATGCGCTGGACACCGTCACGACATCACTTCAAGTCTTGACGGAACTGATGCGTCGGCTCAAAGTAAACAGGGAGAGCCTAAGGCAGGCCGTTCAAGGGGGCGGGCTGCTGGCGACGGAAGTGGCGGATTATCTCGTCAGTAAGGGCATGCCCTTTCGAGAAGCCCATGGTGTCACGGGCCGGGTGGTGCGTTTCGCGCAGGAGCGTGGACGCGAGCTCACGTCCTTTACGCTCGAGGAACTTCGTCAGTTCTCCGACTGCTTCGACAAAGGCGTCTTCGCGCGATTGACGGTGCAGGCGGCGATCGCCCGCAAATCCCAGATCGGCGGGACGGCCCGAGGGCAGGTCGATCAGCGGATCAAACAGCTTGAACGGATGTTATCGTGAAGATCATCATGGTGGGGCTCGCGATCTTGTGGTTGACAGCCTGCGGGACCATCGGATCGCCGATTCCTCCCGAGGATGTTGGGGTGGCGCTTACGATCGAGCAGCAAAAGAGGCTTGATGCCGAGGCCGCGAAACGTGAAACCGAAGACTCCCAACCTGCCTTTGAATCGCTGGGCCAGGATGTGGATCTCCCGCCGTTGCAGCCGGTGGGGACCCGGTAGCTGCGTGAACAACGAATCGAGTCGTTACACGCCTCTGTAAGACTATAATTAAGACCTATACTGAAGTGGAGGAGGAACGCATGGCATTGATACAACCGACGCGACATGGACAACCGTTCAAGCCTCAAGTCGGTAAGCGGCTCCTGCTCGTGGACCCCTACCCTCGGAATAACCAATATCATCTCACCGCTTCGGAGAGGCGAGCCGTCTGGTTCCCGAAGCTGAGCCTACCCACGATCGCGGCCTATACCCCTGAGTCTTGGGACGTCGATCTGGTGGACGAAGCGGTGGAAGACATCGACTTTGATACTCCTTGCGACATGGTCGGTCTCTCGATCATGACCTGCTATGCGCCGCGGGCCTACGAGATCGCGAAGGAGTTCAAAAGGCGGGGCAAAACTGTGGTCATGGGCGGCGTGCATCCGACTTATTGTCCGGACGAAGCTCTTCAGCACGCAGATGCGATTGTTTGCGGCGAGGCCGAAGACTTGTGGCCTCGATTGGTGGCGGATTATGAAGCCGGCGCCATGCAGCGCGTCTATAAGATGACGGCGTTTCCGTCGCTGGAGCATTACAGGAGTCCCCGCGTCGAATTGCTCAGCCCAGATTCCTACATGACCCGGCAGTGCAGTTTCACGACCAGAGGGTGCCACTTCGATTGCGAGTTTTGCAGCGTCTCTCCGTTTAACGGTAAGACGACCAGGCGCCGGCCGGTCGATGAAGTGGTGACAGAATTAACGAACGTGCAGCGGTGGGTTCGAAGCGAACTGGTCGAACGCATCCGCGATGAACCGCTGTGGCGCGCCTTCCTGGCGACCGTGAAGATCCGAGTGGGTATCGAAGACGGCAGCATCGTGGCTTTCGTCGACGACCTGCACAACAGCAACCGGGCCTACTGCCGTGAGCTCTGGACAGCGCTCAAGCCCCTCAAGCTCAAGTGGGGATGCCAGTCCACGCTGTTTCTGGGTGACGACGAGGAGATGGTCAAGCTGGCTGCCGAAAGCGGCTGTGTTTCGGTATTCGTGGGGATGGAATCGCTCGACGAAGACTGTCTGGATGAAACCAACAAACCGTTCAATCGCGTCCAGAAGTTTTCGGAAGAGATCAAAATGTTCCATAAATACGGCATCATGGTGAATCCGGGTATCGTCTTCGGATTCGACAACGACGACGAAGCGGTGTTCGAGCGGGCCGTCGATTTCCTGACGAAAAACCATGTCGAACTCGCGTACTTCAACGTCCTCACGCCGCTGCCAGGAACGGCGCTCTTCGACCGGTACAACAATGCCGGACGCATTTTCGACCGGGATTGGTCCAAGTACGACGGAAAACATGTGGTGTTTCAGCCGAGCCGGATGACCCCGCAACAGCTTCAAGAAGGGTTTCACTGGGCGAACCATCAGTTCTATTCCCTGCCCAACATCTGGTACCGCCTGGCCGGCACGAAGCAGCGATTGGTCGCCCGATGGGAGATGAACCGGGAATTCCGCAAACTGGTAAAGCGGAGCTGTCCGAAGGGGAAATTGTCTCCGCTTGCCTCCGTGCTCAAGAATCTGCAGGCAAAGTTGCCCGTGCTGGATCCGGATCAACTCATTCCCAGCGCGCTGCATGCGCTCAAGCAGCGGTTTGATCCGAAGGCACCCTCTGCGCAGCAATTGACGTTGAATATCAAAGTGAAGCGGCATGACAAATTCGCCGCGTTGTTCATGGACCTGGAAGGAGCATTGGACCACCTCAATGTCCATGAACTGATCAATCGGATCAGAGAAGCGGCTGAAAAGGCGAAGATGGATGTCATCGTCAATTTTGAGCATCTCAAGCTTGCCGCTCCCGACGCGCTGAAAGCGCTCATCGATTCGGACGCCATCAAGGCCGCCGTCCCGAACGTGAAGGTGCGATATCGCAAGTTCAAGGATGCCTTCGAGACCTCGATGCAAGGCCTGTCGCTGGCGGGCTTGGAAATGCTGACCGAGGATTTTCAGGATGCATAATTTCGAATACCGTCAGGGCGAGTTGTACTGCGAGCAGGTGCCAGTGAGCCAGATCGCCAAGCAGGTCGGTACGCCCTGTTACGTTTACAGCCATGCGACCCTCATTCGGCATATTCGGGCCTATGACAACGCATTCAAGAATATTCCTCATCTGATGGCCTTTGCCATGAAGGCCAACTCCAATCTGGCGATCTTACGCCTGATGGCCAAGGAAGGTAGCGGTGTGGATATTGTGTCCGGCGGCGAGTTATTTCGCGCCTTGAAGGCCGGCGTGTCCCCATCAAAGATTGTGTTCGCGGGGGTCGGGAAGAACGCCGAGGAGATCCGTGATGCCTTGAAGGCCGAGATTCTGATGTTCAACATCGAATCGTCGGCGGAGATGCATGCCATCAATGACGTGGCGGCCTCGGTCGGCAAGATTGCGCCCGTGGCCCTGCGGATCAATCCCGACATCGATCCCAAAACGCATCCCTACATTTCAACCGGCCTCAAGAAGAGCAAGTTCGGCATCGCCGCCGACCGTGCCTTGGAAGAATTTCGTGTGGCCTCGACGCTCCGGCACATTCACGTCGTGGGGGTCCACGCGCATATCGGCTCACAGCTGACCGAAGTGACGCCCTTCGTCGAGTCGTTGAAAAAAGTCCTTGCGCTCGTTGACACGCTCAAAGGGCAGGGGACCAACATCCGGTATCTCAACATCGGCGGCGGGCTCGGCATTACCTATTCGGACGAAAAACCGCCATTGCCGCACGAATTGGCCGAGGCCCTCTCGCCGCTCGTCAAGGGGTTGGACCTCACGCTGGTCATGGAACCGGGCCGCGTGATCGTCGGCAATGCGGGCATCCTCGTGACCAAGGCCCTGTATGAAAAAATCGGCGAGAGTAAACGGTTCGTCATCGTTGATGCGGCCATGAACGACTTGATTCGGCCGAGCCTGTACAGCGCCTATCATGACATCCGCCCGGTCTCCGAAGCCCTCTTGCACCGGCCGAAGCACCAAGTCGATGTGGTGGGACCGGTTTGTGAATCGGGCGATTTCCTGGCCAAGGACCGTTCATTACCGGAGGTCAAACCGGGTGACTTGCTGGCCGTCATGAGTGCAGGGGCCTACGGATTCGTCATGGCCTCCAACTACAATTCTCGGCCGCGGGTGCCGGAAGTGTTGGTCAAGGACAATGAGGTGCACGTGGTCCGTGCGCGCGAGAGTTATGATGATCTTGTTCGAGGCGAGACGATTCCCGCCTTCTTGAGCTGATCGGCGCATGCCGGATGCGCACCAAGGGGACTCAGACCTATTGAGTTTTTTCATCAAGGAGCGCCCATGTTTAGCGGGTCAATAGTCGCAATTGTGACGCCGTTCCGCAACGGCAAGCTCGATGAGCGGGCGTTCGGCGATCTCATTGAATGGCAGATCGCGAACGGCACGAACGGCATCGTGCCTTGCGGTACGACGGGAGAATCAGCGACGCTGACACATGACGAGCATCACCGCGTCGTCCGGCTCACCGTCGAAGTCGCCAAGGGCCGGGTACCGGTCATTGCCGGGACCGGCTCCAATAGTACTGACGAGGCTATCTCCCTCACTCGACATGCCAAAGACGCCGGCGCAGATGGGGCGCTGCTCATCACGCCCTATTACAACAAACCGACGCAGGAGGGATTGTATCGCCATTACAAGGCCGTGGCCGAAGCCGTCGATATGCCTCTAGTGCTCTACAACATTCCTGGCCGGACCGGAGTGAACATGTTGCCGGCCACGGTGGCGCGTCTGGCGGTCATGAAAAATATCGTCGGCATCAAGGAAGGCAGCGGCTCTGTGCAGCAAGCCTCCGATATTGCCCAGGCCTGCGGAGATCGCCTGATCGTGCTGTCCGGTGATGATCCACTGACCCTCCCGATGATGGCCGTAGGAGCCAAAGGCGTCATCACGGTGACGGCCAACGTCATGCCAAAGGAGATGGCGCAGTTGGTCGCCTCGTTCCAGGCCGGCCGCATCGACGAAGCCCGCCGTATTCATTTCGCGCTGTCTGCACTCTTTGCCGCATTGTTCTACGAGACGAACCCCATCCCGGTAAAGGAAGCGCTGGGCATGATGGGCAAGATTGATCCGGAACTGCGGCTGCCGATGTGTGCGATGAGCGCGGACAATCGCAACCAGTTGACCCGCGTCCTGAAAGAAATGCGATTGATCTAACCGTCCTTTCCTGAAAGCTCACGTCCATGATCAACGTTATCGTTGCTGGGGCTGCTGGCCGAATGGGAAGCCGGTTGATCGCTTTGGCCAAAGAATCCAGTGTATTAGGGCTGGCGGGAGCCATCGAAGGGAAGGGCCATCCGGCACTTGGACTGGATGCCGGCGAAACGGCCGGTGTCGGTAAAATGGGCGTCCTGATCACCAATGATCTTCTGGGTCAGCTTGATCGGGCCGAGGTAGTCATAGATTTTTCGGCCCCCGAAGCAACGTTGGGGCATCTCCGCGCAGTCGCCGAACGTCGACGGGCGATGGTGATCGGGACGACGGGATTCGATGCCGCCCAATTGGACGAACTCAAGTCGTTGACTCGGCAGGTCCCCTGCGTGTTCTCTCCCAATATGAGCGTCGGGGTGAACCTGATCTACAAGGTGATCAGCGAAATGGCCAGGACCTTGGGAGATGAGTATGACATCGAAATTATCGAGGCTCATCACCGGCTCAAGAAAGATGCCCCGAGTGGAACCGCGCTCAAGATTGCCGAAGTATTGGCCCGCGCCGTCAACCGCGATCTGAATCAAGTCGGCGTGTATGCTCGCAAGGGCTTGGTCGGAGAACGGAAGAAACAGGAAATCGGCATCCAGACGATTCGCGCCGGGGACATTGTGGGGGACCACACGATCCTGTTCGGCGGAATGGGGGAACGAATCGAAGTCACGCACCGGGCCAGCAGCCGCGACACCTTCGCGCGAGGCGCGTTACGGGCGGCGAGTTGGGTCGTCAGACAGCGCCCGGGGCTGTACGACATGATGGATGTCTTGTCATTGAAGTAATTTCCTTGTGTGAGATGAAAAGTTCAAGAACGTTACGGTGTGTTGTCATCGCTGCACTCTCCGCGACTTGTCGCATCACTGGCTGATCGCAGCCATTCTTTAGCACGTACCTGCTTCAACGTACAATTCGGCCTTTGAGATGATTCTGCTGTTGTCTCAACGTCGTAATTGTCCAACACATCAACACAAGGAGTATTCAGTCAGGCGCTACATCCACCCGTTCGCCGCGATCCTGTTGTTGCCCGTCCTGCTCGCCTCCGGAGCTTTTTCGATGTTGGCAAGATCCGCAGTTGGTTTTGCTGGCGCTGGCCCTGCCCGCTCTCGCCTTCAGCCTCCAGAATGTCCACATTACGTCCGAGAGGCCTAAGACATGCCCTAGTGTCCCCTGCTTCTTTATTGGACTAGTGTCGAATTAGATAAGCGGAGGCCCATATGTCAGAGTTCCGTCACACGGTCGCTGACTTCATTCGAGTCAGCACCAAACTTCTCGAAGCTAAAGACCTCTCTGATGATGAAGAGGATTCCGTGCGGGATATACTCTGGCAGCTATGTGATAAGTTCCCTGACGAGGGAGATGACGCCGCCGACTGAGAAAGCCTTCGATCCATCTACCTTCACTTGTCTCTGTTTCGGCTGCATCTACACCAAGTCTGTCCCGATCTCTGCTCAAAAACCCCGAAACATCGAATGTACAGCGGGAAGATCCGGATATGAAGCCTGGTTGCAGGGAGATCGAGCGGCAGAGGAAGGCCGAGCGTCGACGGTATTGAAGTCGACACGTCTACGACATCCGGTCAGTGATGGGCTGGAGCTTCCGCCGGGACAGGCGGTTGTAGCCCTATTGCCCATAGATGCTTGTGCTGCGGACATACCGCAACACCCTGGCGGACGGTGATAGCAACCTGCTTGCAATAGCCGCAGGTCCATTCCGTGAGGTTGTCGTGAGAGTCTCGGAAGGGTTTGTCAACGGACTTGATCGGCATGTCCCTAACGATAGCTCAATCACCGCTCGTTCAGAAATCAAAACGGAAAATCAGCCAAAGGCCGAGGTCTGTTGATTGGCTGACAGGCAAGTCAGACCGCTAGACCGCAGAAAAATCTCCCACCGAACAATAGGACCAGTTAGATCATGCGTCAATCTAAGCTATGCGTGGGATGGTGATGTTGAAGCAGGGATCGGTAGGATCGACACGAGGAAAGGATCAGACTGCGGCATGATTCGATGAGAACCCGCAGCCCCGCCCTGGCGGCCTCATGCTCGTCAGAAACGATCGGAGAAATTGGTCATCGCGTCAATATCTGGCCGTAAGAGGACGAGGTTCCTGATCCGCTGCCTTTCGACGACCACAGTTCAAACATGCGAACACGGTGATCGCCAGCCCGGCATCCAAGTCCACCGCCCGTTCCGGTAACATTGTCCCGCGACATTTATCACAGGTCTTCATGACGGTTACTCTAACATTCACCTTTGAAGGTGCCTATCCATCGGAAGTACGGGGACATGACGGGATTTAGGCCCGGAAGAAATTCAATAGGCTAGGCCATTCGTGCTATGACCGGTTTTATCAACCTGTTAATGTTCAAGAACATATCTACCAGGAGCATTGTTGACAGAACAACGACTGTCCCATAGGATTGTGGCGGAACGGCCGACCATCCACTATGTATAGAATCATCTTCATCCTCATCCTTCTTATCATCCTCTATTTCCTTCTCCGCAGTGCCTTCCGGGAATTCGGAAACCGGCAGCCCCAGCTGTTGCCGAAGAGCAAGGATCAGATGGTGCAGGATCCTGTGTGCCGGGTGTTTGTTCCTCGAGGCTCAGCGGTGATCGAAGTTATCGGAGGGCAGACCTATTGTTTCTGTAGCCAGGGCTGTGCAGCGACGTTCCAAAAGCAGATGACGGGGTAGGAGCTAGCGAGATGCGTTTGGTGAGAGCCGCTCAGTAGATGCATTGGCCGCTCACATAAGAACAGGAAAACAATCAGCACCCCGAATAACTATAATCGTCGAGTTTTTCTTCCTTGTCGAACTTGAGCGTAATTTCACACTGATTGGGCGAGAAGTTGAAGAAGGGCGGGCCCGACTTGCCGCCGGCGATACGATAATAGGTCCAGGTTTCGCCGCCGAAAAAACGGGGAGCTTTGCCGCTGGGTTCGCCCCAATTCTTGAGAAACCAGGCCTTGTCTTTCCCCTGCAACTCGGCCGGCTTCAGCGACTGTTCCAGGTATGGATTGCCTCCGCAGCCAGAAATGAACAGGCACAAAGCCAGCACCCACACCCACGGTCGCATCATGAGAATGTCTCCTGGATTCGAAAGGATCGCCTCTCCTGAAACGCGAATCCATTCGCGGGTGGATTCTAACTGCGGGTCCGATAGGTGTCAAACAGGGGAGCTGTTTGCATCAGCCCCGGCGTTCTTTTTACAATGAGAGATCGCGTCTGCCTCCACGAGCCTTGAACCCATGAAAGGACACCACTATGAAATTTTATCTTGATACAGCCAGCGTGAAAGAAATCCAGGAGGCGGCAAGCCTTGGATTGCTGGACGGCGTGACGACCAATCCCTCCTTGGTGGCGAAAGAAGGTCGCGTCTTTCGGGAAGTGCTTGTCGAGATTTGTAATATCGTCGACGGACCAATCAGTGCCGAGGTGGTGAGCATCGAAGCCGATGCAATGGTGAAGGAAGGGCGCGAACTTGCCAAGATCCACAAGAACATCGTCGTGAAGGTGCCCTTGATCGCAGAAGGGCTCAAGGCCACGAAACGTCTGTCCGCTGAAGGCATCAGGGTCAACGTCACGCTCTGCTTTTCGCCTACGCAAGCCCTGCTGGCTGCGAAGGCTGGGGCCTGGTGCGTCTCTCCGTTCATCGGCCGGCTGGATGACATCAGCTCAAACGGGATGGAGCTGATTCGGCAGATCATCACGATTTACAAAAATTATGATTTCAAAACGTTCGTCCTCGTGGCGAGCGTGCGGCATCCCCAACATGTGGTCGAAGCGGCTTTGGCCGGCGGACACATCTGTACCATGCCCTTCACGATCTTCCAGCAGATGGTCAAGCATCCTTTGACCGACCTTGGACTCAAGAAGTTTCTCGCGGATTGGGACGCCCAGAACAAGAAATAATCACCTGCCTCGCGCGGGCCGGCATTCTCCGGTCCGCGCGTTTCGGCCGCTTATCCCTTGCGAAGAGACTTTTGGGCTTCGGCGAACACGGCGTGAAACATGGGTCTGGTCAGTTTCCCTGTGAACGTGTTCTGCTGGCTGGGATGATACGAGCCGATGAGCGTCACGCCCCAAGGCAGCCGATAGATTTGACCGTGCCCGAAGGTCGGAAGCGGTGAAGGAAGCAGGCGTCCTTCTTCCCGGCAGACCCTGAGGTAATGATCAAAAGCGATCTTCCCCAGGCTCACGACGACGCGTACGTTCGGCAGGAGCCTCAGTTCATCTCTCACATACGGGCGACATCGTTCGAACTCCTCGGGCGCCGGTTTGTTGTCCGGCGGGGCACAACGCACCGTCGCTCCGATGTAGCAATCCGACAAGACCAGGCCGTCGTCTTTGTGCTGAGAGGTCGCCTGGTTCGCAAATCCAAATTGGTACAGCGCCTCGTAGAGCCAGTCCCCGCTCCGATCACCGGTGAAGATGCGCCCCGTTCGATTGCCGCCATGCGCAGCCGGCGCCAAGCCGAGAATGTAAAGACGCGCGGCAGGATCGCCGAAACCAGGGACTGGACGACCCCAATAGGTCCAGTCCCGATACTGCCGTCGTTTTTCCTTTGCGACCGTCTGCCGGTACGTTACCAGACGCGGACAGGCGGTACAGGAAGCGATGCGTTGATTGAGAACTGTGAGCGATGTCATCGCGCAAAAGTGTAACACGTTTCTGAAAGGCGATCCTGCTTGCCGGAGTCACCGCTTGCTGTTAGCATGACGACCGTGAGGATGAAAATGTCCATTCAACTGGGAGGAGCGATGGGCGTGCTGCGCGTGTTACTGACGGCGGTGTTGGCGATGACCGTTCCGATGTCCGCAAAGGCTCAGCCGCAACCGGACGCCATTTCAAAAGAATCTTCCGCCGCAGCGGGTGCCAACGGTGAAACGGAACGGGAGCTCGCGCTTCCCGACCCGCTTGACAACCCGAACGAGCCAGAAGATCGCCTCGTGATCCTTCCTGAGATCAAACGGGAAGGCGAGCGCTTTTACCTCAGTTCCTTCAAGCTTCCGGACAAGCTGACGTTCGCGGGGCAACCCGTGCCGCTCGACAGTTGGCAGGTCCGGGAGCGGATTGAGTACGAGTTCTACCAATTCCTGGAAGACCAGGGAGAAAGCATCATTTTGGCGAAACGCACGGGCCGCTGCTTTCCTCCGGCGGAGCGCCAACTGGCGGAGGCCGGCTTGCCTGACGATCTCAAATATATGCTGCTCGTGGAAAGTAAATGTATTTCTGCCGCGTATTCCAGAGCCAAGGCGTCGGGCCCCTGGCAATTCATCCCTTCCACAGGTCGGCGCTATCGATTGAAAAGCGATGCCGTACGCGATGAGCGGCGGAATCTGGAGATGTCCACGGAAGCGGCGGTCAAATACCTCAAATACCTCAAAGACTTTCAGCAGAATGACTGGTTCATGGCCATGGCATCCTACAATGCCGGCGAAGAACGCGTCCGCAAGCTGCTCAAGGAACAGAAGATCACCGACTACTGGAAAATGCACGGGCCGCGGGAAACCATGCGCTATGTGCCGCGGATCATCGCCGCCAAGGAGATCTATAGCCAGCCGGAAAAATATCTGGGGTTGAGCAAAAAGGATCTGTATATTCCCCTGGAAACCGAAACGATCACTGTGAACATCAAGGAGCCGCAGCGCGCGCTCACCTCTATCGCCGAGGAGTTCGGAACCTATTTCCTGGAACTGAAACTACTGAACCCCGAGTTCAAGAAAGATTTCTTGCCGCACGGCACATATCAGATCAAGGTCCCTCGTCAGAGCTGTCCCTCCCGCTGCTTCAAACAAGACAAGTCGCCCTGACCGGTGTGCTTTCTCGTCTTCTAGCGCCTACCCATGCTGATCCGGATTCCTGCGTCTCGCGCGCGTCCGCTGCTGGCCAACATGTTGAGACAGGCGCTGGCGTCCACTCATGCCGGCCGCGCACTCCGACGGTCTCTTCGCAAGGACGGAGATCATCTCACCATCGGGCGTCGCCGCTACGACCTGCGCGACTTTGAACGGATCGTTGTCGTCGGAGCAGGCAAGGCCGCCGCCACGATGGCCCGCGCAATTGAGCCGATCCTTGGACGTCATCTAGACGGCGGCGTGGTCGTCGTAAAATACGGCCACGGGCTCTCCACCACACGCATCGCCGTTGTGGAGGCCGGCCATCCGCTGCCCGACCGGGCGGGTCTGATGGCAGCCCGGCGCATTATGAAACTCGTCACAGGACTCACCGCACGCGATTTGTTGATCGTGCTGCTCTCAGGAGGCGCCTCGAGCTTGATGCCGGCACCGGTGTCCGGCGTGACGCTCGGCGACAAACAGCGCGTGACAGAACAGTTGCTGCGATGCGGCGCCAGCATTGCTGAGGTCAATACCGTCCGCAAACATCTTTCCAATCTGAAAGGCGGCCGGCTCGCGGCCTTGAGCGATGCGAGGATCGTGACGCTCATTCTTTCGGACGTGATCGGCGATCAGTTGAGCGCCATCGGGTCGGGACCGACGGCCAACGACTCGACGACCTACGACGACGCCATCCAGTGCTTACGGCGGTATGGACTATGGTCGTCGGCCCCGCGAAGTGTGCGGCGGCATCTCATCAGAGGCGTGGATGGGCGGCTGACCGAGACGCCCAAGCCGGGAGCCACGCCGTTCCGGCGCGTTCAGCACGAGATCATCGGGAACAATGCCACGGCCCTTGCTGCCCTCATTGCCACGGCGCGAGCGGCGGGTTGGCGAACCCTCCTGTTGCCGCCGTTCACCAAGGATGCCCGAAAAGCCGGCATGGAGATGGGCAGAATGGCAAAGAGGATTCTCATGCGGCGGCCGCTGCCAAGACATTGTTGTGTGATGGCCGGCGGAGAGACGACCGTCACTGTGACGGGAAGCGGCAAAGGCGGACGCGCTCAAGAGTTTGCATTGGCTGCCGCCAAAGCGGTGGCCGGCCTTCGCGGCGTCTACATCGCGGCCGTTGCCACGGATGGCACCGATGGTCCCACGGATGCCGCAGGGGCTCTCGTCAGTGGCGAGACGTCGAGCCGCGCCAAGGCCATGGGGCTAGATCTGAATGCGGCGTTGAGCCGCAATGACAGTTACCGTGCACTGAAGCGCCTGAATTGCCATATCACGACCGGCCCGACCGGCACCAACGTCAACGATCTTTACCTCGCCTTCGTCTTCTAGTTAGTATCCCGCCCAATGGCCGATCCATTGGTATTGTCTCTCTCGCGATGCAGCGATCCTTCGCTCGTCGGCGGCAAAGCCTCGGGCCTCGCGCGTCTTCTCGCAGCCGGCCTCGCGGTTCCGGATGGCTGCTGTGTGACGACACGCGCCTACGAGCAGTCCCTCGCATCTCTCGGATTTGATCCGCGTAAGCGCTGGCGCCGTGCTCGTGGACTCATGGGAGAAGACCGACGGCAGGAACTACAAGGCTGCCGAGCCGCGATCGGCCGCTCGGACCTCTCCGGCGTTCTCCAGGGTGTTCGGGAAGAGTTGCAGCGCGTTGCTGGCGCGCGTGAACGACAATGGGTCTTGAGGTCATCGGCAAGTAACGAAGATTCGGCGCATACAAGTGCTGCGGGCCTGTACAAAACGGTTTTGGGTGTGCCGTGGGAAGAGTTTGCACTCGGCATCATCCAGGTCTGGACCTCACTCTGGGAAGAGCGGGTCTTGGAGTACATGGCGAAATCGGGCACCGATGATATCCCGCCTTCCATGGCGGTCGTCATTCAACCATTGCTGGACCCCAAGGTTGCCGGTGTTGCCTACTCCATTGATCCGGTCACAGGCCGTGATGGTCATGTGGCGATCAATGCCATTCGGGGGCTGGGTCAGCCCCTGGTCGATGGGACGGTCACGCCCGATCAGTACCTTGTCGACACACTTGACGGTCAGCCTCGGCGGGTGATCCGACGCATTCCCGGACACCAGCACGAGCGGTTGGCGGCCGCCACCGGCGGGATTGCGATGGAGCCGGTTCCACGGCTTGAGCGCACTCAACCGCCGCTCTCTGACGGGGAACTCTTCGAAGTCGCAGCGGTGACAACGCGCATCGAGCGGATTTTTCAGCGCCCTGTGGATGTGGAATGGGCGATTGATCGCGAAGGGCTTTGGGCCCTGCAGGCCCGGCCGATCACGGCCGTCCAAGCGAGAATGGATCCCACGAACGAGGAGAGTGAGTGGTCACGTGCAAATTTCAAAGAGACGATGCCGGAGCTGCCGAGTCCGATGGGTCTGTCCTTCCTCCAACATTTTATGGACGCCTATATCGTCGCGCACTATCGCCGGTTAGGGTGTCGGATACCTCCTGGGCTTCGTTCGGTGCGTATCTATGCCGGCCGTCCCTATCTGAATGTGACGCTGTTTCATATGCTGGTCGGCCAGCTGGGAGGCGATCCCTCGTTGAATACGGAACACATGGGAGGCGATCCGATTCAAGCGGCTCCTCGCGTGCAACAACTCGGGTGGCCTGCCTTGTTGCGGGCGGGTTGGCTGATGTGGCGGGAGATGCGACGGGTCTTACGAGAGAGTCCGGAGGTGTTTGCGGAGATGAAAGCGCTGGCCTCAAGGTACAGTCGTGAGCGGGTGCAGCCGATGTCGTTCGCGGAAGTCGGAGCGCGACTGGACGAGTTGGGCCGATGGCTCGAGTGCCGCGAGATGACGTTCGCCATCGCCGTAGGGACGGGGCAGTGCCTGCAAGCGTGTAGCCGGCTTCTCCCCCGCTGGCTGGGACCAGACTGGCGGCGTCTGTTGAACGAGTCGTTGCAGGGACAGGGCACCGTCATCAGTGCCCAACAAATTCTAGCTATCGCCGCCTTGGTGGAACTCGCCAGGAAGGACGTGGCCCTGGCACATGCGCTCAAGCGTGGTTGGGAACCCGACCGTGCTCGGCAGAGTGTCGAGTGGACTCGCTTCGGTTCTGCCTTCGACCGCTATCTTGAAGACTACGGCCATCGTGCAGTCGGAGAGTCGGACGTCATGTCTCCACGGCTGGCCGATCAGCCGGAAACGCTTCTCGAGGTGATCAAAACGCAGCTCGAGGGACCGTCCGCAACGCCGGAGGAGTTGATTCGGCGTCAGCGAACGGTCAGAGATCAGGCATTGGGAACGATCAGAGCGCGCTGCGGCTGGCGCGTCGATCGCTGGTTCGTCTTTCGCTGGTGGTATCGGCGCCTGTGTCGGTTCTTTTCGTTGCGTGAGGCGAATCGTCATCATCTCATGTGGTACTCACTGGCGGCGAGACGTCTTTTGCTCCACCTTGGGGAACTCCTGGTCGATCGAGGCGTCTTCACGCACAAAGAAGATATCTTTTTCCTCTCGTTGCGAGAGCGCGAAGTGATGGAGAAGGCGCCGACTGAAACGTGGGCCGCCCTGGTCGAGGCCCGCCGTGCCGAACGAGAGTATTGGAAAACCCTGAAGGTTCCTGACGTCATTCACGGGTGCGACGATCCACAAACCGAGTCTCATGAATTTTTACCGGAGGCTGACGGCGTCTTGCGCGGCATTCCGGTCAGCTCTGGAACCGTAAGTGGTCCCGTACGGTTCGTGCGGGGGACGATGGATTGGAGCCGTGTCCGACGCGGCGACATCATCGTGGCGCCGGTCATCGATCCCGGCATGGCCCCGCTGTTCGGTATCGCCGGCGGCTTGATTGTAGAATTGGGCGGCACGCTGTCACACGGGGCGATCATCGCACGTGAGTACGGGTTGCCGACAGTCGCAAACGTCGTGCAGGCGATGGCGCGTCTCTCAGAAGGCGAGCACGTGAGTCTCGATGCGGCGCAGGGCGTGGTCAAACGCCGCGCCGCCACCTCGGGACCCTAATAGGCTCCCATCGCGGAAATCCTGCGCTAACATAGGCGCATGTAGGGTCATCCGCCGCGAGGACCCGATGGTTCTCAACAACCCTAAGAAACTAATCCACAGGTCCAATGCTAGGGGCGGTAGGGCCGAACGGCTCTGGCTCTCTCGTGCCCTTGACGTTTTGTAAGACTTTACGTAACCTCCCGAAAACAAACGTCCAACTGCCCGTCCGAGAACAACACCGGTCCCAACGTTTTTTCTGCCTGCGGAGCGCTCTATGGTTGAGAGTCCTGCCTTCATCCTGGGTCTGTTCGCAGGCCTCGTGCTCGTGGCATTGGCGATAGGTTTGTGGTGGTCGACCCGTCTCCGGTCGCAATTCGAGGCGCAAGTGCTCGGGGCCGCGGAGCGTGCCCAACGTGCTGAAACTCTCGCGGACGAGCTGCGCCGATCACTGGTCGCGGACCGCGCGGAACTCGATCGCCTTCGCAGCGATCTCGCCGAAGCCATGCGAGCCCGTGCCGTCGCGGAGACTCAAGCCGCCGAAACCGTCAAGCACGTGGAAGAACAGAAGGTGCTGCTCGCTCAGGCGCGTCACGAGCTGGCCGAATCGTTTCAGGCCCTCTCAGGTGAAGCGCTTAAGCAGAATAATGAAGCGTTCCTCAGCCTCGCCAAGACGACGTTTCAAACCTTGCATGTGGAAGCGAAGGGCGACCTGGCCCAACGGCAGCAGGCGATCGACGAGCTGGTGAAACCTCTTTCGGAGTCGCTACATCGCTATGACGAGCAACTGCGTCAGTTGGAGCAGTCACGTCAGGCCGCCTACGGAGGGCTCGATCAGCATTTGAAATTGCTGGCAGAAACCCAGCAGCGGCTGCAGCAGGAAACGGGCAATCTCGTCAATGCCCTGAGAGCGCCCGCGGTCCGCGGTCGTTGGGGAGAAATTACGCTCAAGCGCGTGGCCGAACTGGCGGGCATGGTGGCGCACTGCGACTTTCGCGAGCAAGAATCGGTCATCTCCGACGACGGTCGCTTGCGTCCCGATATGGTGGTCCAGTTGCCGGGCGGGCGTCAAATCATTGTGGATGCCAAAACCGTTCTCTCCGGATATCTCGATGCACATGAGGCTCCGGATGAAGAGCGTCGGCTGGAAGGGCTTCGGCGCCATGCTGCGCAAGTGCGAATACGCATCAACGAATTGAGTCTCAAAGCCTACTGGAACCAATTCGAGCAGGCGCCGGAATTCGTCGTGCTGTTTCTGCCCGGAGAGCAGTTTCTCGGCGCCGCGTTGGAGCAGGATCCCAGGTTGATCGAAGAAGGATTTGCTCAGGGCGTGGTGCTCGCCACCCCCACCACGTTGATGGCGCTCCTGAGGGCCGTGGCGTATGGCTGGCGGCAGGAGCGGTTGGCTGCGCATGCCGAAGAAGCCGGCCGACTGGGAAAAGACCTCTACGAGCGCATGGCCATTCTCGCGGAGCATGTGAACGATGTGGGGCAGTCGCTGGGGAAAAGCGTGATTGCCTACAACAAAGCGGTTGGGTCGTTGGAAACCAGGATTTTGCCGGCAGCGCGTCGGTTCAAGGAATTGGGCGTCTCGTCCGACAAGGAGATCGGCGCACTCGAACCCGTGGAAGTCGTTGCCAGAAAGGCATTGCCCTTTGAAGATGAATGAGCAGCGAGACTTGATTCCCCAATCGATGGTGGAACGTTTTCATCGCCTCTTCGCTATCCTGGTGCAAGAGACGCCGGGACAGGTCGATGAGCGGACACGTGTCTTGCGCGAGCGACTGATTCAGGAAGAGTTCGAAGAGTTGAAAGAGGCGATGGGAAAAGGCGATCTGGCGGCCATCGCCAAGGAATTGGCCGATCTGTTGTACGTGGTTTATGGGACGGCGGTGTCGTACGGAATCGACATGGACCCGGTGTTTCGCGAAGTGCACCGGTCCAACATGAGCAAGGTTGGCGGCTATAAGCGCGACGATGGCAAATGGGTCAAGCCGCCGACCTACTCGCCGGCCGTCATTGAACCGATTTTGGCTGCGCAACAACACCCGCGCGAGCGGGAAGAATCATCGCGTACCTGTGAAGAGGTCGAACCGCGGGCATGAAGACACTCCATTGCCCCAATTGCGGTACACCGTTCGTCCGTGTTGCGCCTCAGACTGGGATGATGGAACGGGTGCTGCAGCAGCTGAACGTGGTTCCGTTCCGCTGCCAGCTTTGCATGAACAAGTTCCGCGCCTTCCACCGAGGGGCCGGCGGTAGACCGCAAGCCCCCGATCGTCGTCAATACAAGCGCCTCCCGACCTCGATTCAGGCGCAGTTTCTCGCCGATAACCGCATCCGGTCGACCAATCGCATCACGGACATTTCGATGGATGGGTGCACCTTACAGACCACGGGCTTGCCGCGCGGGACGTTTCTGGGACTGGTGCTCAAGCCTGATCAAGAGGACGAGTCGATACGCATCGAAACGGCGATGGTTTGCTCAGTCCATCCAACATCGGTTGGGCTTCGGTTTCTGGAGATACCGCTGCCCGATCAACGTCGCTTGAGCCAGGTCGTTCTGGGCTTACTCGTGAGCCAGGGGAGCCAGCCGGCCAGCAACGTCTGAAGAAGCAGTGCTCGCTAAGTACCGCCGCGCTTTCGCCTTGTGAGCACATTGTCGATGAGACGGACCGATCCGAGGCGAATCGCTCCGAGAATCACCGCCTGACGGTCGATCCGGTCGAGCGGCTCCAGCGTGTCAGGATCACAAATGGCAAGGTAGTCTATTCGGATCGCCGGCTGCGCTTCGAGGACGTTCCGCATCATGGCTTGCACCGTCTTCGGATCGGCCACGCCGGTCTCGATCGCCCGTTGCGCCGCGAGCAAAGCCTGGTACAACATCGGCGCCAGCCGGCGCTCTTCGGTCGAAAGGAACACATTGCGGGAGCTCATGGCGAGCCCATCACGCTCCCTGACTGTCGGTCGAACGATGAGACGGATGTTGAAATTCAGATCTTTCACGAGTTGCCGCACGACTGCACACTGCTGAAAATCTTTTTGCCCGAACCATACGACGTCTGGCCGGACCACGCCAAAGAGTTTCGTGACGACGGTCGCGACGCCGCCAAAGTGATGAGGCCGTGTTTCGCCTTCCCAACGGCGGGCGACGGACGGGACAGTTACGACCGTTTGAAATCCCTTCGGATACATCGCGGCGGGTGTCGGCTCGAAGCATACATCCACGTCTTCTTCCCGGCAGATCGTTCGATCTTGTGAGAGGCGACGCGGGTAGGTGGCCAAATCTTCAGACGGAGCAAACTGGATGGGATTCACGAACATACTGACGACGAGCGCGTCGCACTTGAGGCGCGCCGCCCGAAGCAGGGCGCGATGCCCTTCATGCAGCGCTCCCATCGTGGGAACAAAGCCGATGACGACTCCTTCACGCCGCAAGCGTTGGCTCCATGCGGTCATGGCCGACGGGGAGTGAATCGTCCTCATGAGTCCAGACGGGGACTGCAGGCCGGCCGTGAGCCGTATCGTGTCGAAGGCTGGGGAAACAACAGACGGACTTCGGTCGGATCCGAGGTCTCGGCGAGCATCTGGTTCACGGAACGAAGACGCGTAGGATGGACCAAGAGCGGCGCCAGCTCGCTCAAGGGCATAAGGACGAACCGGCGCTGGTGCAGGCGCGGATGGGGCACGGTCAGCCCTGCTTCATTGATGACGCGTTCGCCGTAGAAGAGGATGTCGAGGTCGATGGTCCTCGGCCCGGAACGGTGATCCTCGTCGCGGCCCAGCGACCGCTCGATCTCTCGCAACAGGTCCAGCAGACTGTGGGGGGCGATGTCGGTCTCCAGCTGGACCACGCCATTGAGGAACCAGCCGTTGCCGGGGTCGACGCTGTCTTTTACCGGCTCCGTTTCGTACAGCAGAGAGACGCCTGTCACCTGCGAATGCGGCAGCAAGCTCAGGAGCGTCACCGCGCGGTCGCAAAAATCGACGCGATCTCCCACATTCGATCCGAACCCGATATAGACCGTCTCTCTACGCATGTGGCGTGCGTCACTTGAGGAGCGTGCATTCCAAGGTCTAGAACCCAGCTTTCTTGATCCGCTCAACCGCCTCGGCTAAGCGGTCCTTCGACGTGCAGACTGTCATCCTAATATAGCCTTCTCCCGGCGCGCCGAATCCATTGCCTGGCGTGGTGACGATGCCTGCTTTCTCGAGGAGATGCGCCGTGAACGAAGCGGACGTGTACCCTTTCGGGACAGCCACCCAGACGTAGAAGGCGGCCGGAGGCGCGTCGACCTCCAAGGCCAGTTGCTTCAATCCCGGGATTAGGGTATCGCGCCGTTCCTGATAGGTTTTTCTGATGGTATTGGTCACGGCGTCGTCCAACCCGAGCGCCGTGATGCCGGCGGCCTGAACCGCTTCAAAGACGCCCGAATCCAGGTTGCTCTTCACCTTGCCGAGCCCGGCGAGTACCTCTTTGTGGCCGACGGCAAACCCGAGCCGCCAGCCGGTCATGTTGTAGGTCTTGGACAGAGAATGAAACTCGACGCCGACGTCTTTCGCACCGTCGACTTCCATGAAACTTGCTGGCCGCTGGCCGTCATAATAAATCTCCGAATAGGCCGCATCATGGCAGACGATGATCTGGTGTTCCTGCGCGAATGCGACGACTCGCGTGAAGTACTCTTTCGTCATGACGACCGAGGTGGGATTATTCGGCGAATTCAGCCACATGAGTTTGGCTTTTCTGGCCACCTCCTTCGGAATCGCATTGAGGTCGGGCAAGAAGCCATTCGCCTTGGTGAGCGGCATGAGATGCGAGACGCCGCCGCAGAAGCTTGTGCCGACCGGGTACACCGGATAGCCAGGGCTGGGCACGAGCACGACATCGCCGGGATCGACGAAGGCCAGGTGAATATGACCAATGCCTTCCTTGGAACCGATGAGCGTGAGTACCTCGTCGGCCGCGTCCAGCTTGACGCCGAATCGTCGTTGATACCAGTCGGCCACTGCTTTGCGGAACGACAGCATGCCTTCATAGGATGGGTACTGATGGTGTTTGGGATTCTTGGCGGCTTGGGCAAGGCTCTCGATAATGGGGGCAGGAGTTGGCAAATCGGGATCGCCGATGCCGAGATTGATGATATCGACTCCACGGGCAATGGCCGCCTGCTTCATCTTATCGATGGCAGCGAACAAATAGGGCGGCAATGTCTTGATGCGGGTCGCCACTTCGATGGGGAAGCCGGCCATGATCGACACATCTCCTTATCTACAAAGAAGCTTCGTGCGAAACAAGCCTTCTAGGCTACTTCAGGACTACGCCGGTAATCAACGCTTGAATGCGACGGACAAGGAGAAGGATAGACGGCGGGCCGGATGCAGGACGTTTGCATTGACAGGTTCACGTATTCACACTATCCTCGCCCCCGATTGTGAAGGGCCCCCTTGCGTCATGGCCACCACGCTTCGGGCGATTCAGGCCGACATCACCACATTGCATGTCGACGCCGTCGTGAATGCTGCGAATGAATCACTCCTTCCGGGGGGCGGTGTGTGCGGTGCGATTCATCGTGCAGCTGGACCCGAGTTGATGAATGAATGCCGTCTGATTGGTGGTTGCCGGACCGGCGATGCCAAATTGACGAAGGGATATCGTCTCCCAGCCGACTACATCATTCACACCGTCGGGCCTGTGTGGCATGGCGGCCAGCGAGGTGAACCGGAGTTGCTTGCCTCCTGCTATCGGACATCCTTGGCACTTGCCAACGACAAAGGGATTACGACCTTGGCATTCCCGAGCATCAGTACTGGAATTTATGGCTATCCATTCGATGAAGCCGCCAGGATTGCCATTACCGCCACTCGCGAGTTCGCAGGAAAGCCCACTGGCCTCAGTGAGGTCATGTTTTGTTGCTTCTCAGAGAACGACTTGAAGGTCTACGAAAAGCTGCTCGACGAACCGCAAGGAACTGAGAGATGAGGTTGACGATGGGTTATCGAATCCTTTGTGTCCTGTGCCTTTCTGGTGTCCTCCTGTCGGGGTGTGCCACGGAAAGTAAGGACGCAGCGAAGCGCGATGTGGCCGGGCCGTATCAGACCTGGGACGATGTCATTAAGCGATGGGTCGGCGGACAGGTCACCGACCTCTATGTGGAACTCGGCCCTCCCAATCTCCACCCCCATCAGATGGAGGATGGCACGATCCAGATGGTCTGGGACTTCGCCATCGATCGCATGCCAGGGCAGGCGGACGCCTATGAACTCCTTCCTCTGTACGGCAAAAACGTCAATTGCCAGCTCCATTTTTTTGCGGATCAGACCGGCAAAATCCTCAGGGGCGAACGCGTGGGATGTGCATAACCCGCCTTGCGGGCGCCACTCTCCTCCAGCGAGTCAGGACGGGGCTTCCAGCCCGTCGTCATTCTCTAGCCTCTCGCAGCATCCTGCGTTACAATCCCACCATGCAGATGCCTATCAAGGACGTGGAGGATCTCCGGTGGCTGCTGGGCCACACGGACGGATTCAGGGGCGGCTATGTCACCGATGTGCAGATGTCGAAGCGCCGTCTGTTCGATGAAGGATCGGGCCGCGAAGTGCTTGCCGATACCGTCGTGACGGTGGTCATGCGGTATAGTCTTCGTCACATGGAACGAGTGGCAAAGCTCACCATGAGAGGGGTCACCGATTTTTCAGTGTTCGAGCAGGAGGGCGCCGACTGCTCCAGCCTCAGCGTGATTCACGCGGAGTGTACGGCCGGGAAGCTGCGATTCTGGTTTGATCCGCAAGGGGAACTGTACGTGGTTTGTGACGAGGCTCAGCTCGAGGAAGTGTCAATGCCGTCGAGTGATGACCGAACGCGTGAACCGGTCGCGCGTTGGACCTTCCAGAGTCCAACCGCCGAATGGCCGACCATCGAATGGCTGCTCGGGGAGTTGGATAGTGCCGGGATGCCCTGCACATGGAAGAAGGCCAAGGCGCCGCAACACGATGCATCGCTGATCCGGTGGGAGGGAACATTGCTGCCGGCCCATGGCGCGGATGCCATTGAGCAGTCTGCGGTGCATGTCATGCTGTACGGACCGCTGGATGGGCCGGGATTCGGGATGCTGCTGCACGTCAACGGGTCGCACGGGACGGCGGCGAACCGTTTGCTATCCTGTCTGTCCGACCTCATCGTGCGCCGCTTTTCAGGTCAGTGCCTGGTCGGCAATACGATCATTCCCGGCGGAGAATGGCTCAGTTGGAAGTCCTTGGAGCAGCTGCGGTGGACGAACACAAGGAAAACGGACCAATAGCCGGTCAGGCGAGGGCTTCTTCGTTCGTGGCTCCGGCCCCAAGCGCGCTGGGGGTGTAGACCGTCGTCCCGTTGGCGTAGGCGGCGCCTTTCTTATGCGTGATGCTATGCCCGTTCTTGCAGTTGACGCATTCGACAAGGGCCCAAAAGCGGAGAGGATTGACGTTCTGCTTCCGGGCCACGTGCAGTTCCGTGCCATCCAGAACATTATCCAATGAGAGGTCGGTCCGCCAGCCCAGATGCTTCGTCAGTGGTGAAATCACTTTCTCGACTGCCGCCACCATCTTATTTTCGTTGCTGAAATGATTGAGCATGATAATGCGGCCGCCGGGACGGCAGACGCGGATCATTTCACTGACCACCTTACGGTAGTCGGGGACGGCCGTCACCACGTAGGCCGCCACGACGGTATCGAAGGTGCTGTCCTCGAATTCCATGGCGCCGGCGTCCATGCGATGCAAGGTCACGTGGCTCATTTGATGCTCGGCCGTGCGCTTCCTGGCGATTTCCAACATGCCTTCTGAGAAATCGATGGCGATGATCTCGCAGTGCCGAGGATACATGGGGAGGGCGATGCCGGTGCCGACTCCGACTTCAAGGATCCGCTCGTTGGGTTGGACGTTTAGGTTGCGGATGGCGGACTCACGTCCTTCGTGAAATACCTTGCCGAAAATTTTATCGTATACACCGGCGTAGGACGTATAGACCCGCTCGACCTTGTGCAAATCCATGTCACCTCCAACCACACATCAGACTCCCGCTTCTGCTCGAAGCAGGGAGGAATTGCGAGAATATTCCAGGAGAATCCGTACCGGCGGAGCGCCTGAATGGAGCGAGGAACCCGCCAACCCAAAAACCTTCGCTACAATAACCAACTCCAGATAGCGAGTCAACAGAATTGATTTGGACCTAGGGAAATGCTAGGGCATTCAGCCTTGCGTCCGGCTATGATCAACCATTGACGGTTTTTTACACTGCGGAAGCGACTAGGGCCATGATCCTTGCGGGACTGTTTGCGGGAGTTCTGTTCCTCGGGTTGATTCTCGGAGACTGGCTCTATTTTGTCCGCCTGACTCCGGATGCCGGACGTTATGGGTGTGGAATTGGCCGCACCGTGGATCGATTTTCCTTACAAAGTCTGATGCGCCTGGAAGCCCGCGTCGATGCAGATGGCGCCCTCACACTTCCTCACGGCATTGCCCGGTATTACCCGGAGATCCGGCAGATTGCATTACGGCCACAATATCGGTTGTTCGCCGTGGGTTTTCGAACGGCCTGGCCGCTCAAGGGCCTCATTCACTTGATGCCCGACGAACAGGGAGTTCGTGCCGTGTGCATCAAGCGAGTTCCCTGGTCGTCAGCCATCATTACCCTGGTCTGGTTTCTTCTTGTCGGGCTGGGCACCACGGCTTTCATGATCACCTACGGAACGCAGGGCGGGTTCGAGTCGCTGAGCGGTCTCTTGATGGGCGCTGGCATTTTAGGCGTCGGGCTGCTCGTGTTCGCATTCGGGATTGTGACCGTCATGTTCTCCTATCGGCTGGAGAGCAGTCGTCTCGCTCAAGTGTACGACGAACTGAAAGCCGTCGTGGATGATCCGACGAGTGTCTCCTCAGGAAGGCCTAGGGGGATTTGACGTGAACAAATCCAGAAAATGGTCGTACTCCGCGGGCAACCCGAGACCCTCTCGGTTCCGCGCCAACCCTGCAATGATGCCGCGATGTTTCTTGGCGAGTCCCGACGTTTCGAACGCCCGGCGGAACTGTTCCCATTTCTGCCCAGGATCTTGCGCAAGACGAGCCCGTTGAGCGTTCGGCAGGCCGTGCACATTTGTCGTCAGGGAACGGATGGCCTTCTCGACGCTTTCATAGGGAGGCGCCAGTTTGAGCTGCGAGTAGAACGTTTCCAAATGAGCGCGGAATTCTTCGCGGAGCGCCAGAACGAAATCCGATTGGGCGGCGGTCGGGTGGGTCATGGTGAAGAATGATACGGTATGCTCGTGCACACTGACAATGGCCACGGAATCACGTGGGCGCAGCAAGGTATGAGGAGGTCAACTGCGGGCAGCCGCGGCTTTGAGCGGGACCCCGGTCCATGTCCCCCCGGCATCAGTGGAGCGATAGAGGCCGCTTCCGTTCGTGCCGGCATACAACGTCCGAAGATCTTTGGGGTCCATCGCGAGCGCCCTGATGTTGAGACTGGCCAGTCCCTCATTTCTGGTCGCCCATGTATCCCCCCCATCATCGCTCTTCCAGATTCCGCCGGGTCCTCCGACATAGAGCACTGACGGATCGCTGGGGTGGAGCACGATGCTACTGATAAACAGTTCGGTGATCGATCGCCCGATCCGTTCCCAGGTCTCTCCCTTGTTGCTCGTGCGATACAACCCCTTGGTTGTTCCCGCATACACGACGTCGGTATTGACGTGGTTGATTTCGATGGCGTTGACCCCGAGGGCCATGGAAGCCATCAGTTCGCTTTCGGGGATCAGGCCATTGTTGATTTTCGTCCAGGTCGTTGCGCCATCCTCGGAGCGATACATTCCGCCAGTCGTGCCTCCATAGAGCACAGCGGGGTCCTTCGGATTGATGGCGATCGCGGTGACGATGTGGACCTCCTTCATCCCGTTCATCCGCTCTTCCCACTCACGTCCCGCATCTTTCGTATAGAAGGCGCCGACGGTGGTGGCGGCGTAGATTTTCTCGCTGAGAGCCGGATGAAAGACGAACTGATTGACAAATGACACGTGTTCTTTGAGGCCGACGTTGTACGGCAGCCAATGCTGTCCCCCGTCCGGACTCTTATAGACTGCGTCGCCCATCGTGCCGGCATAGACGGTTGCGGGCAGCTGAGGATCGATCGCCACCGTCGTTACCCGCCGGGCACTGAAGCTTGGAAATTTTTCCCAGGAGTCTCCGCCGTCGCGGGATTTGTATACGGCGTCATTGGTGGCCACATACAGAATCTTCGGGTTGCTGGGGTGCAGGGCAATCGACACGATGGCTTCACTGTCCTTCTGACAACCGCTGAGGCAAAGCATCAGAACGATGGCCGCCAGATGAGGGAACATCCACATACGGCAAATCGGCATGGCGCGTGCCTCGTTCTACAGCTTCTTCGAGAAGCGTTCGGCGTATCCGGTCAATTCCATGTAGCCCAGGCCGGTGATAGGCTTACCGCCGGAGGTGCCCACGCTCTCGATTGCCCCTTCCCAGTAGGTCACCTGGGTGCTGCGGTTCGTCCGAAGCTCCTGCTCGTGCATGCGTGGAATCAGTTCGAGCGTAAGGTTTCTCGACGGCACGGTCAGTCGCCATCGCTGCGGATAACGAGCGTGGCTGAGCGGACTGATCCAAAAAGTGGTCGGCTCCAACGTGAAATCCTTGAGGGATAGAGGATGGGCTCCGCCGTCCCGCTCGATGAACGTGCCACTCGAGACAGGATGGGCTGACCCGTCGGCACGCCGCAGGCGATAGAGCATCACCTCCGTCTGATCGGCCATCTGGAGACTGAACCAATCCCATCCGACGAGGTCCGGACTCAAGTCGGCGGATCCGAACTCGTGGTCCATCCAACTGGTCCCCGTGACCTCGAACGATTCCCCCCCGATCGTGAGGCGTCCCCTCGTCGCCAGATTGGTCCATGAATAGTAATGGGATGACTGTCCGTTCTCGGTGCCCTTGCGGCTGATTCCTGCGGTGCCGTGCACGACCAAGGGTTTGTCAGGCACGACGGTCAACGCGATGGCGAGGTCACCCTCGGAGGCTTCGAGGATCTGCGCGGAGGCGTCACGTCCAGACGCCTGCGGCCCGTGCGTTTCGGTGCGCCATCGATCAATCCACACGTGCAAGCGCTCAGCCTCTGCTCCCGCTTTGCCGAGAGCGGCCCGGCTGAGCTTTTCCGCATAGTGAAACCGGCCCTTCTGTAGGTCACTCACGGCAAAGTGCGCGAGATACAGCTGTGTGATGGACCATTTCGAGGGCAATGTCTCGACCTGATCCTGCGGGATTCCGCGGCGAAAGAACGTGAGTTGGTAGCCGAAGGCGCGGCCGTCTTTCGCCGTGAGGTTTCCCGTGTAGTACCACCATTCGGTGCGGAATGTATCGTGCGAGCCGTGGTCGCGTGGGAATTGGTAGCGATACCCTTCTCGTGCCTGAGTGAAGGGATCGCTGTCCGCCGACACGGCGGGAACGAGAATGAGGCCGCAGATGAGAAGCAGCAATCGTGGCCCGACAGTCATCACAGCGTTTCCATGTACGAGGTGTGGCGCTTATAACATGCGGCGGCTGAAAGCCACAAATCGCCAGTAATGACGAGGGATTTCTGCGCTGCCTGCGCGCTCGAAAACGGCTATCCCGCCGTTGACAATTTTGCCGGCCATCGGCTATCGTGGCCACATGCAAACCGATCGCGAGCGGGAACATCACGAACCGGAGCCGTCCGACAAGAGCGCGCCGTTTCCTATTCCCTCTCAGATCCCGGTGTTCGCGCTTCCAAACGTCGTCCTGTTTCCCAAGACCTATCTTCCCCTGCACATCTTTGAGTCGCGGTATCGTCAGATGGTTGACGACGCCGTTATGGGCGGTCAGTGTATCGGCATCGCGCTGCTCAAGGAAGGCTGGGAGTCGGAATACTACGGCAATCCCCCCGTGTTCACGATGGGCTGCGTCGGACGGCTGGTCAGTGTGCAGCCGCTCGCGGACGGCCGATCCAACATTCTGCTCCAGGGTCTGGAGCGATTTGAGATTACCGAAGAATTTCAGGACAAGCCCTATCGCCGGGCCTCGATTTCGCTAATGGCGAGAGAAGCGGAACCCTCACTGGATCCTGCCGTTCGGCTACGGCTGGTGACGACCCTGGAAGAGTATCTCCGGTCACGTCAGGATGCCCCCACTTGGCAAGGCTGGTTTCGCGAAGACGTGAGTGACGACATCCTCGTCAATACGCTGTCCACCTATCTGGATTGCACGCCGCTGGAGAAGCAATTCCTGTTGGAAGCCCTGAGTCTCCATCAACAGGCTCGTCGCCTCAGCGATCTCATTCAATTCCTGATGCATGATCATCATGGCGCGAAGGGCTGGGGGTGATGGATCGGGCGGTCGCGATCGATGTCTCCCATCTGTCCAAATCGTATGACGGCCATCTCGCCGTCAAGGACATCTCATTCCAGGTCTATGCCGGCGAAGTTTTCGGTCTCCTGGGGCCGAACGGCGCCGGTAAAAGCACCACGCTGCGCACACTGATTACCCTTCTCTCGCCGACGTCCGGCTGTGCCACGATCCTCGGCCTGAATAGTGTGCGCGATGCCGATCGCGTCCGGCAGTTGATCGGCTATGTCCCGCAGGAGCGAGCCATCGACCGGTTTCTCACCGGCAGGGAGCATCTGGAACTGCTGGGGGCCTTGTATCACCTCACGAAGGACGAGGCGCGCCGGCGGATCGCCGAATTGTTGAAGCTCGTGGAACTCGAAGCGCACGCCGATCGTCCGGCAAAGACCTACTCGGGAGGGATGAAACGCAAGCTCGATATTGCCTGCGGTCTCTTACCCAACCCCAACGTCCTGTTTCTCGACGAACCGACCCTGGGGCTCGATGTGCAGAGCCGGCTCAAGATCTGGGATTATATCCGGCTGTTGAAGACGCGCGGCATGACGGTCGTCATGACGACCAATTATCTGGACGAGGCCGATCAGTTGTGCGACCGGCTGGCGATTATCGACGGTGGCGTGATCAAGACCATCGGTTCCCCCCTCGAGCTCAAGGTCGGGCTGGGCGGAGACATCGTCTCGCTGACGCTCAAGGAAACGGTCAAGATTCCTTCACTGGAATCGGTGTTGAAAGGCCAACCCGCGATCAAGGCGGTCAGAGCGACGTCGAAAGGCCTTGACATCCGTGTCGAATCCCCCGAAAAGGCGCTGCCCATTATCCTTGAATGCGCCAACCGTGCCGGGTGCAGCGTCGAGTTCATCCAGTACAATCGGCCGCGCCTGGACGACGTGTTTCTCGCGCACACGGGTCGACGCATCGAAGAGGTCCCGGCGAGTGATGGGCCATGAGCCGTGAGACACATTCCAAATTGGGTAGATCAACGTCATGAACCAGTATTGGCAGGAAATCAGCGCCTTAACGATGCGGTGGGTGCTCCGGCTGAGCCGCGAGAAATTCAGCATGCTCTTCACGCTCGTCCAGCCCATGCTGTTCTGGCTGATCTTTTTCGGCAATCTCTTCCAGCGCGCCGCAGATTCGCAAGTGACACAGGCACCCAATTACATCAGCTTTTTAGCGGCAGGCGTCGTCGTCATGACCGTCCTCAATAATGGCTTGGCCGGCGGCGTGGATTTGTTGTTCGACAAGGAGAACGGCTTTTTGGAGCGGCTCATGTCGACGCCGATCCATCGAACTTCCGTGATCTTGAGCCGGTTCCTCTTCGTCATGACCATCACTTCGCTTCAAGTGTTGGTCATCCTTGCGGTGGCCTTTCTGTTTGGCGTACAGCCCGCGACCGGCTTACTCGGCATCGCCGCGATCTTAATCATCGGCATGATGTTCGGCGTGGGGTTGACGGCGATCTCGATGGCCATGGCGTTTTCGGTCAAGAGTCACGGGGATTTTTTCTCTGTGCTGGGATTTCTCTCGCTACCGATGATATTCTTGAGCTCAGCCTTGGTGCCGTTGACCGCCATGCCGGGCTGGATGAGCCTGTTGGCGAAATTCAATCCGATGACATGGGTGATCGACGCGGTGCGGCCGCTGATACTCTCCAGCTGGAGCGAAGCGCTTCCGCACGTGGCGATGGTCGTGGTGGTGATGATCGTGTTCGATGCGCTGTGTTTGTACGGCGGCGCCAAAGCCTTTCGCCGGGCCATGGGATAGGGCCGCGGCACATTGACCGTCATACGGATGGGCTGGTAAGAAGAGAACGATGGTCATCCCAGAAAGTCAGATCCGCGCCCTGATCCGACTCCTTGCCGACGAGGACGAAAAAATCGTCCAGACCATCAGCGGCCGATTGATCGATATCGGTCCTTCGGCGGTTCCCCTCCTTCAGGAAGCTGAAATCGAACAGCCGGAAATGGCGGAACGCATTGCCTCGGTGCTCGAAGAAATCCGCGGAGGCAAGCTTGAAGACGAACTGATCGCGCAAGCGGCGTTGCCGGAGGACCGCATCGATCTGGAGCACTGCGCCTTTCTGATCGCGCGGTACGCGTATCCGTCGCTGGACGTGCCGGGGTATGTCCGTCTGCTGGACGAGATGGCGCAGGAAGTGCGTGACCGCATCGGGCCGCGCGCCTCCGGCGAGGAAACCGTCAAGACGCTCAACCGATACCTGTTTGCTGAGCAGGGATTCAAGGGCAACACCAAGAATTACTATGAAGTCGAAAACACCTACCTGAATCGTGTCATTGACCGGCGCACGGGAATCCCGATCAGCCTCTCCATCGTCTATCTGTTGATCGGCAAGCGCCTGCGCCTGCCTGTGCACGGCATCGGCATGCCGGGACACTTCCTCGTGAAATATGAATCAGACCGCTACAAAATCTTTGTCGACTGCTTCAACGGCGGCGCACTGCTCACCGAAAAGAACTGCCAGCGCTTCTTGACCGAAGCCGGGTACGGCTTCGACGAACGGTATCTCCAGCACAGCGCCGTGCGTGCGATCCTCTCGCGCATGCTCAAGAACCTCCTCGCGATCTATGCGAAGCTGGACGATTCTCTCCGCCAAACCCGTCTGACCAAGTTCATGGAAATCCTAGGCTGTGAGATCAAGGAAGGTGGACTGTAGCCGTCTGCATCAGAGCTCGATTCGAAGTAAATCTTTCGCCTTCGTGATCTGCCCGTCGAACGCCTCTCCTGCCTGTGCCTTGACGTCGTATCGCTCGGCAATCGGATAAAAATGCGAGAGGATGAGGCGGCCCACTCCGGCTTCACGGGCCACCTGTCCACACTGGCCGGCGTGCAAGTGCACGGGATTTGGACGACTGGCTGGGAACGAACAGTCCAGCAGGGCGAGATCCGCGTCGCCGCAGAGCCGCACGAGCGGGGAGCAATATTGAGAATCGCCAGAGTAGGCGAGCGCTCTCCCTTGGTATTCCACCCGGTACCCGAGGCAATGCAAGCCGGGCACATGAAGCACGGTGGTGGGAATGATTTTTGTGGCTCCAATGCGGAAGGCACGATCACTCAGGTCTCGGTAGCGGACCGGGAACGGCGTCTGATCAAACCCGGGCAACAATCCGAACATCGTACGGAACAGGCGGCTGGTCCCCGGCGGCCCCATCACGGTCAACGGCGGCCGGGACCCGCCTTCAAATTTGGCGAAAATGATCTCGTCGAACAGGTAGGTGATGAAGTCCGAGAAGTGATCGGCGTGGTAGTGCGAAAACAGGATATGCGTAATACGATGCCGGTTGACACCGGTTTTGACGAGATTCATGAGGGTGCGCGGGCCGAAATCCAGCAACATGACCTGGTCGGTGTGAATGAGATAGCCGGCGGCGGCTCTTGTTGGATGGACATTCGTGCCGGATCCAAGGATGGTAAGGCGCATAGCGTGGCTGCCGCTCAGATCTGCCGATGCCGGGCGCGCCCGGCGCGATCTTAGCTTTGGCCGTTCTCCCTTGATTGAAAGCTGTCGCGCATCCGGATGAGCAGCCGCCGCGCGGTCTCCACCTCCTGCTGCGAGAGGGCCCGTTCGAAAAAGGGCCGGATGAAGGCAATGTGGGCTGCGAAGACCTTCTGAAACACGGCATGGCCCTTCTCCGTCAATCTGATCTTCGTTCGGCGCTTGTCGCCGGCGACGGATTCTCGACGAATCAGCCCCTTGCTCGCCAACCGATCGAGAACTCCGGTCAAGGTGCCTTTCGTCACGAGGGTCTGCGATGAAAGTTGCGAGCAGGTGAGCCCGGTGGTGTCGCCCAGCGTCACGAGGACGTCGAACTGTGACGGCGTCAGACGGAGCGCTCTGATATGGCGGTTATCGATGCGGGAAAAGGCCAGGTAGGCTTCCACCAAGGGACGGAGTACTTTGAGGTGAGGATCGTCTTTCAGATGCGGCAGTTCCATGAAGAGATTGCAGAATAAAGCGAATACGTATGACCGTCAAGCCGCTGGTGTCGTTGACGCCATCGCCACGGCCTCCTATGATGCCGGCCCTATGACGCATCCTATCTCGGGACAGGCCAATGTCAGCGCGATTGCAATCTTGCTCGGAACCGTGATTACGGCCGTGTGGATATGGAAACGGCTATCGCTGGACACGCAGGACTACCTCATCGACCAAGCGATTCCGATCGCGCTGCTCGCGGCGGTCTGCCTGGTCATGGTCTGGATCATCGTCCGTGGCGTCCGAAGGCGTCAACAACGCCTGCGCCGGCGCGGGATGCTCTTGGCGCGCTTTGCTCGGGAGACCGATCCTGACAAGCGATTGGAAACCGCATTTGCATTGGTCGAAGTCAACAACTATCGCCTGGAGGGCGTCGAGTCTGAACTGCCGGCGCTCAAAGAATTGTTTGCCACTACGTTGCAACGGGCGGTCGGCGATAAACAGCATCGCCTCCGGGGAATGGCCGCGAGCCATCTTGGCGTGCTACAGGATTTGAGCGTCGTGCCTTTGCTCGTCAAGGCCCTCGAGGACGATCATGCCTATGTCCGTTCCTGCGCGGCGCTCGCTCTCGGCCGGCTCCGGGCCATCGAAACCAAAGCACGCTTGGTCGCGGTGATGGAAGAAGATTGGGACCAGACCGTAAGGAGCCGGGCGAAAGAGGCGTTGGAGCGGATGGGCGCATGAACCAAGATCGTCCTCTGCTCCGCGATGGGCGAATTGAACGGTAAGAGAGGAGGATTAGGCGGTTGTGTGCGAGTGCTGTTAGTTGGTCCAGGTGATGACGGCGATTTCCGGGCGGCAGTTCCATCGAAAAGGCAGGAAAGACCATCCGAGGCCGCGATTCACATACATCCGGTGGCGGGCGTTGTGATGTGGTCCGGAGATACGGCCGCGACATCCGGGCGGAAGCCAAAAGGTCGGAACTCCGGGGATCTGCCATTGACCGCCGTGGCTGTGACCGCACAGAATCAGGTCGACGGCATGTTCCTCGTCCAGCATGTCGAGGATGTTGGGCGCATGCGCCAAGAGCAGTGTAAAGCGGTCCTGTGCCGGCGGCGGAATGCATCGCAGATCGGCGCGGTGAAGCGAGGGATCATCGACGCCGACGATCGCGAGCTCACCGGTCCCGGCCGGAATGAATGTGCTTTGATTCACGAGCAAGGTGATTTTATGCCGGTCTGCCAGCTCGGTATACTCCGAGATCGGCACACCGCTGTAATGGTCATGGTTGCCCAGGGTGATGAAGACCGGGGCAATCTCCCGCAAGCGTGCCAAAAACTGGAACAGGGGCGGCACTCCTTCGGGCACGTTCAGCAGATCTCCGGTGATGAAAATCCAGTCGGGCCGAAGGTCGCGGACCGAGCGAATGACCTCGTCATGCCGGGATTGATGCCGGTCCACGTGAAGATCGCTGAGATGGATGGCTCGGCGGCCTGCAAGCGGTCCATGCACGTGGTACAGGTAGGTGATCTCGTGCCGATCCAAGCCCCTTTCCCAATGAGGGAAGAGACGAAAAAATCGATAGAACGGCTCGCTGAGGCTATGTCCAATGTACGTACGGACTCGATCGGGCCAGGAAACGATGCGTCTGATCATTTCATGACCCGATCGAGTTCTGCGCGGTCATGTGGGGTCATGCGATACCCTTGCTCATAAAGGGCGCTCATACCCTGCATGACTTCCTCCAGATTCCTGGAGCGGTACCACTGGTCGAACCGGGCGGTTAATGTCGCACCAGCGGCGCGGGGCGGAGTGGCGGCATCATAGGTGAGCGAAAGCGAATGAAACAAATCCCGGAGTTCGGCGGCATTGTATTGATCATCGTCGTTGTGGTCTGCGACCAACGCAAATTCGTAGACGGTTAGGCTTACGGACAGCAAGGCCTGTTTCTTCGCAAAATCATCCCGTGCTGTTTCCATGCCGCCGGGATAGTGGCGAGGGCAATCGCGTTCGGGCTCGAGCAGAAGAACGGGGAGGTGCCATGCGATCCCTTGCACCGCTGGTGAGGGCGGTGTCTTCAACCCTTTATAGAACCATGACAGGCAGGTGCTGGCCTGTGCGAAGGCTTCCTTGTCGATGCCGACCTGATTGGCGATGTACCCGGCAAAGGTTGGGAAGACGCCATTGTCAGCGACCAAGGCAGATCGTGCCTCACCTTCCGTGAAGGCGGACAAGAAGACGGCCAGGGTCGCTGCCGGTATGGCAGACGGGGGACGCATCACCTGGAGTATACCATGGAAGCGTACGGGACCCGATCATCCAGTCAGTTGCCGTATCTCACCCATGGCGTCGCAGGGATCGGAGGACGGATTCGCTCAGAACCAGAGGATTTCCGTGTCGATGAGCGCCCCCTGTATCTGCCCTGCGGTGAGGGTGAACACCTCTATCTCAGGGTGACCAAACGATTGCTCTCGACGCCCGATCTGGTTCGCCAGATGTCATCCACCCTCGGCGTCAAGGTGCAAGGCATCGGGACCGCTGGTCTCAAGGATGCCAGGGCGGTGACCACGCAACTCGTCTCACTTCACGGCGTGCCGGAAGAACGGGTGTCTCGGCTGAAACTTGACGGGCACATTCTGGCTATTGAAGTGTTGGGACGCCATCGAAATCGCTTGCGCCCCGGACATCATGCCGGCAACCGGTTCCGATTGGTCATCCGCGACGTGAGTGCAGGAGCCGGAGAGGCCGTACCGGCGATTCTCGAGGAATTGTCGCGCAGGGGCATCCCCAACTATTTTGGCCCACAGCGGCAAGGCAAAACCGGAGACAACTATCAGGTCGGCGCCGCGCTGCTCACTGACGGGTTTCAACGAGCGACAATGAGTCGTGCCAAGCGGATGTGGTATGTCAACACCTTTCAATCGTACCTGTTTAACCAGATGCTGTCGCGTCGGATCGATCGCATCGATCGCATGCTCATCGGCGATTGGGCCATGAAAATGGACAACGGTGCCTGTTTCCCGGTCCACGATGCCGCCCAGGAGCAGCCGCGAGCCGACCGGTTCGAGATTAGTCCCACGGGGATTCTCTTCGGCTCACGAGTGTCGTGGGCCACCGACGAGCCGGGCGAGATTGAGCGGACCGTCGTCATCGAACAGGGCTCCACGCCCGAACGCCTGATTGAGGCAGCCAAAGCCTGCGGTTTCCGGGGGGAACGCCGATCCCTTCGGGTGCCGCTGGTTGAACCTGAATGGAGCCTCGACGGGTCGGTGCTCACGCTGGCCTTCAGCCTTTCGCCGGGCGCCTATGCCACGAGCGTCCTGCGCGAGTTAATGAAAACCCCGCAGGCGGGCTGACAGGGCAACGACGCGGAATCCCAACGACCCCGGCGATTCTCGTCTGCGTGATAACATTAAAACAAGGGAGTGTGCCGATGGCTGCCCAAGAAACCGTCGTGCTCAGCGGACACATCATCGATTCGCTCATCTTGGCGAAGGTGTTGGATACCATCCTCATGACAGGAGGGACCTTCGATCTCGAAGAGGTCTCGATTGGAAAAACACGCAACGAATCTTCTCGGGCACGCATTGTGGTGCGAGCCAGATCCGCGAAGCTGCTCTCGGACATTCTTCGGGCCATTCAGCCGCACGGTGCCTCGGTAGAAGGCGACTCCGACTGTCAGTATCGGGCGGCACCCGCCGATGGCGTATTTCCTGAGGATTTTTATGCGACCACGCATTTACCCACCCAGGTCAGGCTCGCGGGTCAATGGATCGATGTCGAAGGGATGGAGATGGATCTCGGCATCGTCGTGGATCAGAAGAGATCCCGTGCGCACGCAGTGCCGATGGCCGGCGTCGCGCGCGGTGATGCCGTGGTGATTGGACGAAGCGGAATTCGAGTGACTCCTCTGCGGCGGCCCGAGGAGCGTGACGTCTTCAGCTTCATGGAGTCGCAGGTGTCGGCGGAGCGGCCCCACGGCCACATCATCGCTGACGTGGCGAAACGCATGCAGCAGCTGCGCGAGGGGCATCGGGCCGGGAAGGACGGATGCAAGGTGCTGGTGGCTGGAGGGCCGGCGATCATCCATGCGGGAGGGCGTGATGCCTTGACATGGCTCATCGACGAAGGATTCGTGCACGTGCTGTTCTGCGGAAACGCGTTGGCCGCGCATGACATGGAAGCGGATCTCTATGGGACGTCCTTGGGCTATGGCTTGTCGGCCGGAAGAGTCGTGCCTCATGGTCATGAACATCATCTGCGCACCATCAATCGGGTGCGTGGCATCGGAAGCATCGAGAAAGCGGTGGAGACGGGGGTGATCAAGCAGGGGATCATGGCGTCATGCGTCAGGCGTCGCGTTCATGTGGTCATGGCAGGGACGATTCGAGACGACGGGCCGTTGCCCGGCGTCATCACCGATTCGGTGACGGCGCAGGCTGCAATGCGCGCGACCATTCCGGGAGTTGGCTTGGCATTGCTGGTCGCCTCTACCCTGCATGCGGTGGCCACCGGCAATCTGCTGCCCGCGACGATCCCGACGGTGTGCGTCGACGTCAATCCCGCTGTACCGACCAAGCTGGCGGACCGTGGCAGCTTTCAAGCCGTAGGGCTGGTCATGGACGCCGCGTCTTTCTTGCGGGATGTCGCAAGAGAGCTGGGAGCCCCTGCATGACTCTCTTGGTCGCGAGGCAGGCGAGATACGGTCAGTTGCGAGGCCGCAGGCGTGAGACAAGCCGATGCGTAGTCACTGCGCTACGTGGAGGGTTGGGTCATGCCGAGAACGAAGCAGATGGCCGCAGATCGGCCGCCGCAGTAGAAGATGATTCATGGATGGGCTCCCTAGGCTGGAAGGGCTGAGCGATGAGCCGGTTGTTGGTCTGCCCACCCGACTACTTCAGCATCGATTACGAAATCAATCCATGGATGCGTCGGTCCAACATGGTGGATCCGCAAGCGGCAGTGGAGCAGTGGCACCGGTTAATGGAGGTGCTTGAACGCGACGTGGGCGCCGTGCTTGAGCGGATGACGCCTGTTCGAGGATTGCCGGACCTCGTGTTCACTGCCAACGCTGGGGTTGTAGTCGGCCACAGGGCCGTACCCAGCCACTTTCGTTATGCCGAGCGGCAACCTGAAGAGGCGCATTTTGAAGGCTGGTTTCGAGAGCATGGCTACGAAATCGTGATGCTCGACGCGGACATGTATTTCGAAGGTGCAGGTGACCTTCTCGGCTTTGCTGATGGTTGGTTCGGCGGTTACAGGCAACGATCGGAATTCCGCGCATTCCCGATTCTGAGCGAGATATTTGAACGCGAGATTCTCCCCCTGGAGCTCGTCGACGGCCGGTTTTACCATCTGGATACCTGCTTCTGCCCCCTGAGCGGAGGAGAACTGCTGTACTATCCCGCCGCATTTGACCAGTACGCACAGTCGGCCATTGCAGAACGCATTCCGGCCACTCATTGGTTTGCGGTGCCCGAAGCGGAAGCACTCAAATTCGCCTGCAACGCGGTCTGCGTGGGTAAGCACGTCGTGCTGCCGGCCGGCTGTCCGGAGACCATGAAATGGTTGGGCGCCCGCGGCTATGAACTGCACGAAGTTCCCTTGAATGAGTTCATGAAATCGGGCGGTTCTGCGAAGTGCCTGACATTAGCGTTGGATTGAGCAACCCAACGTCTGTCCGTGTGATGGGTCTCTCTCCTTTCGGCTCGACGGTTCACACCGCTACCGTTGTCTGAATAAAAACGCACCGTAGAAACCGGCGATTGCGATCGTGACGAGTTCGATCGTCATCAGCAGCCGGCTCACCACGGCGTCTGGCGTCGGAGGTGCCAGAATAAAATGCAGTCCCAGAAACTCCGGCGCCTGTGTCGGCGGCGTTTCCCACGGTGGGAACAGCAGTGCAAGGACGAGGACGGCCACCATGCCATAGAGCACCTGGAGGTTGAGCGCTTCGGGAGACAGGGTAGGTTTCGCGCTGCTCGGGACGACTGAGGCGTCGAGCGGACTGCCGCATTCTGTGCAGTAGCGGTAGATCTCGGGCAGCTCTTTACGGCACCTGGGGCAGGATTTCATACCCCCTCCAGGCTACACGGAATGGAAAGTCTTTTGCTAGAGCCGGCGAAGGGACAGCGCGCTAAAAATGATAACTCACGCCAAGATTCAACGTGAAGGCGCTGTACGTGGCACGGAATCCGAACGGGTCTGCATTGGGATTGCTATCGTTGGACGAGTACGAAAGCGTCGCCCGGTTGTAGGTGCCTTCTCCGAAAAGGGCCCAACGCCGCGTCAGGAAATAGCGCACGCCGGCTTCCGCATTGAACCCGATCGATGTGGCGGACTGTCCCGGAGGAGCGCTCGGACCCTTCAAGCTGCCGAAAAAGAGCGCCGGGCCGACGCCGATGTAGGGCTGGAGACGATTGCCGGGGTAGCGCACCAGCAGGGTCGCCACTTCCCAAATGAGGATTTGCTGATGGACCCCTGACAGCGTACCGGAGTTAAGCGAACCTCCCGGTCCGGTAAACGTAATCGACCCTTCCTTGATGTGCGGGGTCGTGTACGAGAGCCCGGTCTCGATGCCCAGCCATTTGGCACGAGAAAAATAGTGTCCCAGCTTTGCCCCCACGTTGATCGAGGTCTTGAGCGCCTGATCGGACATATCGAGTCCCGCGATGCCCTCTTGCGTCGTGACGCCACTGCTCAAGCTCTGAGGCAAGGTGACACCGAATTTGCCAGCCACATAGGTTTCCGCCTGCGCCATGGAGGGTCTCCACCCTTGCTCTGTCAGCATGGCCAGAAGAAGACTCACTCCTATGACTGCCACTATCATTGTTCGCAGCCTGTGCATTGTCGAGTCCTCGCTTGCAGTACGTGTCGCTGCCATCCTACCCATCGAACGCTCAGGCACGAAGCAATTTGTGAAACCGTGTCGTGGCTGAGCAAACGATGTGCCAGGAAAAATCGCAAAAAACCTGCATAAGCCGCAGATTCTAGGCCATGACCGCGTGTTCCTGTCGTCTACAGGAGTCGGTGTTGTACAGTCCGTGGACAACGCGCTTCGTTGACAGGAGAAGGAGGCCTTCCTATAATCCGGCCGCTCGATTGGATGCGAAGAAACGCGATATCCATCCCATCCACCTAACTCTCATCCTGAACAATGCCGCCCGCCCAACGAATTGCTGTGATCGGTGCCGGAGCCTGGGGAACGGCGCTTGGAAAGCATCTCGCGGAAAAAGGACTCCAGATCACCTTATGGGCCTATGAGCGGGAGGTGCTTGATTCGATCGCCGCCAAGCGCGAGAACCAGTTGTTCTTGCCGGGTGTCACGCTTCCTGCCGCACTCAAGGTGACGAACGTTCTGGCGGAAGCCGTCGAATCGTGCGACGGCCTACTGTTCGTCGTGCCATCCCACGTGGCTCGCCTCGTTCTTCAGCAGCTTGCCCCCTTACTCTCTCGCCCACTACCCATCGTGAGTGCCTCGAAAGGCGTCGAGGAAGACACCTTTAAGCTCATGACGCAACTCATCACCGATGTGCTGCCTCCCGCGTTGCACGATGGGATCATGGTGCTATCCGGACCCAGCTTTGCGATGGAAGTCAGTCAGGGACAGCCTACGGCGCTGTGTCTGGCAGGAACCAATGCGGCGTTGGTCGAATCCTTCCAGAACGCCTTCATGACGTCGTCTCTTCGCGTCTATGCCGACAGCGACGTTGTCGGAGTGCAATTGGGTGGAGCCTTGAAAAATGTGATGGCCCTGGCGGCCGGCGTCGTCGATGGGTTGGGTCTGGGACATAATACGAGGGCCGCCATGATCACGAGGGGACTGGCCGAGATGGTGCGTCTCGGCGTGGCGATGGGAGCGGATCCGAGAACGTTCTATGGCTTGTCGGGTGTCGGCGATCTCGTGCTGACCTGCACTGGCGCCTTGAGCCGGAACCATCATGTCGGCGTTCGTCTCGGTCAAGGCGACAAACTGGAGACCATCTTGGGAGGGATGCAGGCGGTCGCGGAGGGCGTGCGAACGAGCCGGGCGGCTGCCGGCTTGGCGGTACGGCATGGCGTGGAGATGCCGATCGTTCGCGAAGTCAATGCCGTCCTGTTTGAAGGAAAATCCTGCCGCAAAGCCGTGAGCGATTTGATGGAACGGGTCGCCAAACCGGAAAAGGGTGGACCGTGAATCGCGAACGGCTGGAGCGCTTGCTCACTCGTGTGCGAATCGGGAAAGTGACTGTGCCCGCGGCGCTGGAACAGCTGCGCGCACTGCCCTTCGAAGACTTGGGATTCGCTTCCCTCGATCACCATCGTTCCATCCGGCAGGGCTTCCCGGAAGTGATTTTGTGCGAAGGCAAGACGCCACAGCAGATTCGCGGCATCGCGGCGTCACTGCTCAAACATCACAGGCCCTTCTTGGCCACGCGGGCGACTCCTCAGGTAGCGGCTCTCATTAAGCGGATCGACCGTCGAGCGGTGTATTATGAACCGGCCCGCATTGTGGCGGTTCGCGATCTCAAACGGCGGCTGGAAGGGCAGGTGTTGGTGATCACCGCCGGCACTTCCGATGTCCCGGTGGCGGAGGAAGCGAGAATCACGGCGGAAGTCATGGGCAGCCGGGTGGAGACGCTCTATGACGTGGGCGTGGCAGGCATCCACCGGTTGTTGGGACGCCACAAACAGCTCACAGACGCCCACGTCATCGTGGTGGTCGCCGGAATGGACGGCGTGCTGCCGAGTGTCGTCGGGGGATTGGTCGATTGTCCCGTCGTGGCCGTCCCCACCAGCCGCGGCTACGGGGCGAGCTTCAATGGCTTAGCCGCGCTCTTGACCATGCTCAATTCCTGCGCGGCGGGCGTCGGCGTCATGAACATCGACAATGGGTTTGGCGCCGGCTGCCTCGCACATCGGATCAATGTGCTGGGGGAGAGGGCAGCCCTCCGTTCACAGAAGTAAGCCGTCACACAACACCTGCCGGTCTACCGCACTTCCAGCGTTCCTCGCTTGGGCCAAGAGACCATGAGCGTGCGCGGGCCTTTGTCGCCGTTTGAAAGGAGCTTGGCTCGGAGTTCGAAGTGATATGTGCCGGCTTCGGCCGGCGTTTTTGTGTGGTCCATGCCATCCCACGTCAGCACGACAGAGATCCTTGGCGGCTCCGTGCTGACCGGAGTTGCCACCGCCGATTCCAGAGGCTTGCGCAGGGAAAGGAAACGAATGGAGGTCTTGGAAGGAGAAGTGACGAGTGAGGACACTTCGAGGATCGTGGCGCCGTCAAGTTCTTTGGGCAGTTGGACCACCGCAGAAAATTCCAGTGCACCCACCGATACCGTGTAGGGAGTAGGGCTGATCTTCAGTTCGAGGACCTTGAGTTCCGGCTCGGGGCGAGGCGCCTTGGTTGGCTTGGACTTCGCGGAGACGGCGTTAGGAGACAACATGAACAGCATTGAGCAGGCCATCGTCCATGCCAGAACGACCGGGACAAGACGGAAACAGGTCGGTTGTGTCGTAATGCCCAGCATGAGTCGTGTCGTCTGTGGCCTTCTGGTTGCCTGGAGGCAGGAGGAACCGATGTGCCGCTGTGGGATAACACAGTGTCTGCGGCCTGTCAATGCGCGCACCGTGATTGCCGTTCACCGCACCGTTGGGTAAGATGGCGCGGCTGAACGGACCGTGGAAAGGGCAAACGTGGGCGCTCACTTACACTTCGATTGCTTCTCCGGCATCAGCGGGGACATGACGTTAGGCGCGCTGGTTGACGCGGGCGCGCCGTTCCCAGCGCTGGTCAAGGGACTGTCACGGCTCGGCGTACGGGGGTTTAGGCTCCGGAGACGCCGGGTGCAGCGTGGGGCGATCTCAGCCACCAAAATCGACGTGCTCATCTCATCGAATCTCCGGCATCCGTTGTCGCTCTCCCGCATTCGCACGGTGCTCTCCTCGAGCCGGCTTTCGCCGCACCTACGCCGGCAAAGCCTCGCGGTGTTCGAGCGTCTGGCGGAAGCCGAAGGAAAGGCCCATCGCGTCTCCACAGACCATGTGCATTTTCATGAAGTCGGTGACTTGGATTCGTTCGTCGACATCGTCGGCGGGCTCATCTGCTGCGAACTGCTCGACGTGAGCAGGGTCACGGCGTCTGCGGTGAACGTCGGGACCGGGACGATGCACTCCGCGCACGGCATCTTGCCCGCGCCGGGGCCCGCGGTCGCGATGCTTGCGAAGCAGGTGCCGATTTACAGCGCCGGACCTTCGCGTGAACTGACGACCCCGACGGGCCTTGCGCTGCTGAGAACGCTGACCGCTGAATTCGGACCGATGCCGCTGATGACGCCGGTTGCCGTCGGATATGGTGCCGGGGATGCCAACCCGAAGGGATGGCCGAACGTCCTTCGTGTCTTCCTGTCCCCGGAAGGCGCCAGGGATGGCCGGGCACAGGACACCGTGGTCCAAATCGAAACAAACCTCGACGATGTCAATCCGCAGACCTACGAACACATCATGGACCGGCTCTTCCTTGCAGGGGCCCTGGACGTCACGCTCACGCCCGTCATTATGAAGCGTGGGCGCCCCGCCATTGTGCTGGCCTGTCTTGTGCCACCCGTCGGGGTCGATCCGGTGCTGAATGTGCTGTTCAAAGAAACGACGGCGCTGGGGGTCCGGGTGCAGGAGATCAGCCGGCACGTTCTTCCGAGACGGTTCGCGTCAATGAAGATCCGAGGCGGAACGGTCAGGATCAAGATTGCGGCCGTTGACGCCGTCCACACCAAGGCCGCGCCGGAATATCTCGACTGCAAGCGGATCGCCGAGCGGACCGGACGTCCCGTCAGAGCGGTGCTGGAGGAAGCGGCATTAGCCTATGCGAAAAGCCGCCGTGCAGCGAAGGATCGTTCGTGACGCTGCTCGCCTACGTCTTCTTGTTCGCCGCATCCGTGGTGGTCACGCTCGGCGCCTGCGCACTGTTTACGAACGCAATCGAATGGCTGGGAAAGCGCCGGAACCTGTCTGAAGGTGCGGTGGGCAGCGTCCTGGCCGCGATCGGCACCACGCTTCCAGAAACGTCGATCCCCATTGTGGCCATCTTTTTCGGGGCGACGCGCGAAGAAGCCGAGGTGGGGTTGGGCGCGATTCTCGGGGCGCCCTTCATGCTCAGCACGCTGGTCGTTCCAATGCTCGCGTTGTTGTTGTTGCTCTACGCTCGGCTCGGCAAACGAGGCCGTTCCTTCCGTCTCAACTACAAGGACATCACCGTTGATTTGACGTGTTTTGCGCTGGCCTATCTGGTCGCGTTGGCCTGCGCCTTTGTCCCGTCTCGGCCGGTGCACTTGATGGCCGCCGTGGGCTTATTCAGCCTGTACGGGTACTACGTCAAGCTCAAGTTCAGCGACGACGAGTCGAATGAGCCGAGCGAGCTCGGTCCGCTATTGTTTGCCAAACATGCGACAACACCTTCGTATGCCGTCATCACACTCCAGGCGCTGGCGGGGCTGGGGGGACTGGCATTAGGCGCGCATCTGTTTGTCAGCGCGGCTGACTCGACGGCACATCTCCTGGCTATTTCACCGTTGATCTTGGCCCTCCTGATTGCACCGCTCGCCACAGAATTGCCGGAGATGTCCAATAGCTTTCTCTGGCTCTATCAAAAGAAGGACCGGCTGGCCGTCGGAAACGTCACCGGCGCCATGGTGTTTCAAGGCACGGTGCCTGTGTCGGTCGGTCTCCTAGGCACCGAATGGTCGCTCGCACCGTCGGCGTTGGTCACGATGGTCCTTGCGGTGGTCGCGACGGGAAGTTTGTTGCTGCAAGCGGCGTGGTCCGGTCAGTGGCGTCCCTGGTTGCTCACAATCGGCGCGGGCCTTTATATAGGATATGCGATGTATTTGTATGGGTGGTGACCGGTGAAGCGCGCAGCAAAAACAGTACACAGAGTGCCGTTGCTCGGCATTACGATGGGCGATCCGGCAGGGATCGGACCGGAAGTCATCGCGAAGGCCCTTCTGGGAACTGCCCTCCGGCGGGTCTGCTCGCCGCTTGTCATCGGCTCTTCAGACGTCATGCAGCAGACTGTAAAGAAGCTGAAGCTCAAGCTCTCAGTGCGCGTGGTGAAGGGACATGAACCCATGGGGCGGCGACCCGGAGAGATTGCCGTGTTGGATCCGCTCGAGCGCCCGCTCACTCGCTACCAATGTGGCGTGGCGGCGCCGGAAACCGGTGCGGCATCGGTGGCCTTTATCAAGCAAGCCGTGCACCTGGCTCAGGCCGGCTGTATCGACGGGATGGTCACCGGGCCGATCAATAAAGAAGCCATCAATATGGCCGGGTGTCATTACCCGGGCCATACGGAACTGCTGGCGGACCTCACTCACGCAGAGGAATCTGGCATGATGATCATCGGAGGCCCGCTGAAGATCATGTTCGTGACGACGCACGTTGCCATCAAGGACCTTCCAGCGCTGTTGACGCAAGCCAAGATCGAAAAGGGCATTCGGCTGGCGCACATGGCCATGACGACGCTCTTCGGGGTCAAGCACCCCCGTATCGGAATTGCCGCCCTCAATCCTCACGCGGGAGAGCGAGGACTCTTCGGCGACGAAGAGTTGCGCGTCATTTCACCTGCCGCCCGCGCGGCGCAGGCCAAGGGGATTCTGGCCAGCGATCCAATGCCGGCGGATACGCTATTCGGGAAGGCCGCCCGAGGCGACTATGATGCGATCGTCGCGCTCTATCACGATCAGGGATTGATTCCGCTGAAGATGGTTGCCTTCGGCAGCTGCGTCAACCTCACGGTCGGCCTGCCGATCATCCGGACGTCGGTCGATCACGGCACCGCCTTCGACATTGTCGGTAAAGGCATCGCCGATCCCGGCAGCCTGATGGAAGCAGTCAAACTTGCTGCCAGGCTCGCGCAGAAGCGACGAGCTGCCCACGCCTCATCATAGGAGAACCACCCGATCATGCCCATGGATCCGAACAAAGCGCTGTTAGTCATCCAGCACCAACTCAAGGAACTGGATTCGATTTACCAGGACACGATGGAGATGTCGCTCAACACCGTGGCCGGGACCGAACGGGTTGCCAAATGGCGTGTCCGGACGATTGCCCTGCTAACCGAGTCGGTCGGCGAGAAAGCCGCGCAGGAGTTCGCCCGTCTGCAACCGGGCATGGTGTTCACCAATGATCTCGTTGAGGAGTTTACTGATCTGGTCGATTGCTTCCGCCTGCCGCTCAACGCGCTGGGGCAGCAGCTCTCCAAAGCCGCTCAACGCCCTCCCGACGGAGGCTCATAGGTGCCAGCGCCGTTCCCTCCGGCAAACAAGCGCCTCGGACAGCATTTCCTAATCGATCAGAACATCGTTCGAAAAATCATCGCTGCAGCGGAGCTCGCACCGGACGAGACGGTGCTAGAAATCGGTCCGGGCCGAGGCATCTTGACGGACGCGCTTTCTCGTGCAGCCCGTCGCGTGGTCGCGATCGAGATTGATGCCGAACTGTGTGCGCTGCTGCAAGTGCGCCAAACCGACTGGAAGAATGTGGAGGTGATCTGTGCGGACGCCCTGATCCATCCGTTCGAAACCCTGCCGGCCGGTGTGGTGGTCGCGAACCTGCCGTACTACATTTCGACCCCGCTCCTCTTCAAGGTCCTCGAGCAGCGCCGCCGGTTTCCACGCTTGGTGCTGATGCTGCAAAATGAAGTCGCCGACCGCCTCGTGGCGAAGGCCGGTGACGCCGATTACGGTGTTCTGTCGGTCATGATGCAGTATGCGGCCGACGTGAGAAAGGCCTTCAAGGTTTCGGCCAATTGTTTTCGGCCGCGACCGGACGTCGGTTCCGCCGTCGTCGTGGTGCGTCCAAGACCGGAGGCGATGCTCCCTCCGCATGAAGAGCCGGCCTTTACGGCCCTCGTGAAAGCCGCATTTGCCCATCGCCGGAAAACTCTGGTGAATTCGCTTCGCGACGAAGGATACAAGGCGCCGATCGTGACCGAGGCAGTGGCGGCGATGAAGTTGGTTCCGACCGTCCGCGCCGAGACGTTAACGCTCGAGCAATTCATGGAACTGACCGGTCAGCTGGCTCGCCGCAACGTCTTCTGACCGTGAAAGTGCCGTGACGTTTGTTTGAATTGGCCTACCCCCTGTGTTAGCATCCCGCGCATGGGCGTAACCAGCTCGGCCAAGCGGGGCGAGGCCCGTCGCGTCCCAGCTCCCCCTTCCCATCTGAAGCGTGAAGTCATCGGCGTCATGCTGGTGGCGCTTAGCCTCCTGACACTGTTGAGTCTGCTGTCTTTCGTGCCCGGCGAGCCCAAGGTCGTGGCGACATCGAGCGCCACGACAACACCGCCGACGCACAATCTGATCGGTTCGGCGGGCGCGGTTTTTTCATCATTGCTCTTTTCTCTGATCGGAGGCGCCGCATATCTGTTTCCGCTGCTTCTGGGACTGCTCGGCGCCCGTTGCTTCACTCAGAGCGACCTTTCGATCCGGCTGCGCAATGCCGGCGCCTCGCTCGCGGCGCTCTTGTTCCTGAGCGGGCTGCTCCATCTCGAGGTCGCAGCCGTGCCCACGATTTCCAGCGGGATGGTGTTCCGAGGGCAGGCGGGGGGACTGTTCGGACAACTGCTGGCCGACGGACTCCGGGCCTATTTCGCCAACACCGGTGCTCATATCCTCATCATTTCCGGGTTCGTCGTCGCGCTGCTCTTTACGGCTCCGGTCTCGCTCGCGCAGTTGGCCGTCCAAGCGTCTGAGAGAGGCAAGAAGGTGTTCGCGGGCATCAGAGGGTTGATTCCCGAGCGGACAAACGAGGTAGAGGCAGAAGCGCCGAAGGCCGGCAAGCCGAAACGGACGAAATCCATCCGGTCGGTCATCGAAGAGGCGCTGCCGAAGCCGGAGGAGGCGACTCCTGCTGAAGTGGCGGTCCTGCCGCGGGCGGCGATGCCACCAGAGCCGGTCGAGGTCGACGAACCTGAACCAGAGGCGGCGATCTCGAGCAAGACCGAAGACGCCGGCGATTACCACTTGCCGGACGCGGACGAATTGTTGACGGACCCATCGGGCGTCCTGGCCCGCATCACCGACGACGAGCTCAAGACCCAGTCCGACATCCTCTCGAAGGCGCTGTTGAGCTTTGGTATCGAAGGCCGGGTCACCGAGGTCCGCCCTGGGCCTGTGGTGACCATGTATGAGTTCGAACCGGCACCCGGGACAAAGGTGGCGAGGATTGTGAACCTGGCCGACGACTTGGCCTTGGCGATGAAAGCCATCAGCTTGCGCATCGTGGCACCGATCCCCGGCAAGTCGGTCGTCGGGATCGAAGTGCCCAATACGCAGCGTGAAACGGTGTCGATGAAGGAAGTCGCGACGAGCGATGCCTTCACACGGGCTCGGTCCAAACTGACGCTGGCGCTCGGAAAGGACATTTTCGGCGCCCCCGTTACGGCGGATCTGAAAACCATGCCGCATCTCCTCGTCGCCGGCGCCACCGGTGCAGGCAAGAGCGTCAGTCTGAATACGATGCTGATCAGCATCTTGCTTTCGGCAAAACCCAATGAAGTGAAACTGCTCTTGATCGATCCCAAAATGCTGGAATTTCAGACCTACGACGGGATTCCCCATCTGCTGCGGCCGGTCATTACCGACCCGAAATCTGCGGCCCGCGGCTTGAGTTGGGTCGTGCAGGAAATGGAGCGTCGGTATAAATTGCTGGCGGAAGCAGGAGTCCGCAACATCGATTCCTACAACCGCAAGGTGGCTGGCGCCCAAGGCGTGCTTCCCGACGCCGGAGCAGATGGCAAGCCGGATCAGCCGGAGTTGCCGATGCGCTTTCTTTCGGAAGAGGAACGTCTGTCTGCCGGGGAAACGGCAATTCAGGACGGCAACCCCGGATCGTTCATGCCGCCGCCGACTCCACCGGAACCCCTGCCATTCATCGTCGTCATGATCGACGAACTTGCGGATTTGATGATGGTCGCGCCGAAGGACGTTGAGGACAAGATCGCGCGGCTGGCACAGATGGCGCGCGCTTCCGGCATCCATCTCGTGCTGGCGACTCAGCGTCCTTCCGTCGACGTGCTGACGGGGTTGATTAAGGCGAATTTTCCGGCGCGTATCGCGTTTCAAGTCTCTTCGAAAACGGATTCCCGGACCATTCTCGATGCCAATGGCGCGGAAGCGTTGTTGGGCCGAGGCGACATGCTCTACCTCGCCTCCGGCACGGGCCGCTTGATGCGCCTGCACGGCTCCTTCGTGTCAGACGACGACGTCCGCCGCGTGGTTGAATTCGTCAAAGAACAAGCCTTGCCGAGCTACAATCAGGAATTGCAGTCCTTGAAACAGGAAGAGGTGAAGGAGGAGGAAGCGCAGGACGAAGTCTATGAGCAGGCCAAGGAACTGGTCCTGTCGACTGGACAAGCCTCCGCGTCTCTCATCCAACGGAGGCTGAGAGTGGGGTATCCACGGGCGGCCCGAATGATCGAGCAGATGGAAGCCGATGGGCTGGTCGGTGCTGCCGGACGCGATGGCCGCCGCGAAGTGATCGGGCGCCGCGGGCCGGTCGGGGATGCCCACGAATGATGAGGCTGGGGGTGCTGGCCATCGGCGCCGTGCTCGCGGTGAGCGTTTCGTATCCTGTCTTGGGAGAGGAGGGTGGCGACGAGCAGGCACGCAAGGAAGTCCGGGAAGTGATGAAGCGCTTGCAAGCGCGCTATGAAAAGACGAAGGACCTCCAGGCCGATTTCACGCAGAAGACGACGATCGAAGGATTTGAACGGCCGATGACCTCGTCCGGAAAGGTGTATATCAAGAAGCCCGGCCGCTTGCGCTGGAACTACCTGGACCCTTCCGCCGAAGACATTTATGTCCAAGGAGACGACGTTAAAGTCTATGTGCCGGAGCACAAGCAGGTCTTGGTCGGAAAACTCACTCACATGGCTGCGTCCCGAGCGCCGCTGGAGCTGCTTCAGGGGGCGGCGAATCTCGATGCCTCCTTCGAAGCCGAACCGACTCCGGGGAAAAGCCGTGGCGTGGGAGGCATCAGGCTCGTGACGCTGGTGCCGAAGTCGCATGACGCGGAGGCGCATGGGACGGTGCAGAGAATCGTCGTGGAAGTCTTCCCGAAAACGTATTTTATTCGAAGCCTTTCCCTGCATGAGGTCAGCGGGAACGTGTCGAATTTCGAATTTTCGTCCCTGCAATCGAATATCGGGTTGGATGACGACCTGTTTGTCCCCAAATTTCCACCCGATGTCGAAGTCGTCAAGGCGCCAGTGCTGACCCAGCCTTAACGGGATAACAATGGCAGCAGGACAGCGATCACCGATGAGTACAGCAGTGTTGGGCTCAGTCGCAGAGGCGACGGAACAGGCCATCGCCAGGCTGGACGTTGATCGATTATCTCGAGACTATTGGGAGCAGAACGAGTTCATTGTCATCCCCCAGTTTCTTCCGCGCGACTTTGTCGAAGCGACGCTCGTGCCTCAGGCGCAGGGGGTCAAGCATCAGCTGAATCGCAATTACATTCCCGGCCACAAGAAGGGCGGGAGCGTGAGCTACTACGCGGTGCAGGAACAAGCCCCGCTCTTTCTTGATCTGTATCGCTCACCGGCATTTCTGGCGTTTCTCAGCCGGATCACCGACGCCAAGCTCATGCTCTGTCCGGACAATGATCCGCACGCGTGCGCCCTGTACTATTACACGGAGGCCGGTGACCATATCGGGTTTCACTACGACACCAGCTATTACAAAGGGGCCCGCTATACAATTCTGATGGGATTGGTCGACAGATCGACGCAGTGCAAGCTGGTCTGCGAGCTGTTCAAGGACGTTCCCGGCAAGATGCCACGAACGTTGGAATTAGTCACCGAGCCCGGCGACATGGTGATCTTCAACGGCGATAAATTGTGGCATGCCGTGACGCCGCTGGGACAAGGAGAGGAGCGGATCGCGTTGACGATGGAATACGTGACCAATCCCGACATGGGTCCCTTGAAGCGATTGTACTCCAACCTCAAAGATTCATTCGCCTATTTCGGCATTCGCGGTGTCTTCAAGCGGGCATTCTCCTCTCCTCCCAAAGCACGCTGAGGTAGGGCTCTCGAGCGAATCGATCAGTTCCTCGTGACCACAGGCCCGCTGACGATGCCCTTCCCCGGGACGTCACTCTCGCCAGTTCCCGACGGCCGGACATTCATGGACTGACCGACCAGACGGGGCCGCCCTGCACGCAGCGGCTTCAACCGTCTGGGGAACGGTCCTTGATGAATGGTTTCCAAGTCTGCCAGCGCAGCGCGAACCGCTCGGGCGATCATCCACGCCAACGTGAGTCCCGGCGTCCAGTACACGGCGTCGCGCATCTGTTCAATGAGATGGGATGGCAGATTGACTGTCAGCCGTACCATCCGGGGTTTTTCACTCTTCTCGGTGACAAGGCTTGTGACAGCTCCGCCACGACGGAGTTGGCTCTCGGTGGGGCCTGGGGTCGTTGTCGTCGTCGGCATGGATTCCTCCTCACATGGTGATAGGGAAGACGGTTGTTTGTTGCTCACCCTTTGCCACGGGAGTTTGCCTTCAGAAGAAGGCTGCGGGCCGAAGTGCAGGCCCGCAGCCTCGATGGCAGAGAAACGGGGCGACGGAGGGCCGCCGGATGGGCACGATCCGCCGGCGCGTCCAAGTTCTGCGCCGCTTCTTGCCAATTCTTTGGAATGATTCATCCTCGTGGTCATGGTGCATCGCTGTGCAGAACCGGCTCAGCAACAGACATGCCACGTCCAGCGCGGAATCGCTGCCTTACTCAAGAATCCTAAATTGTTGATCTATCGCTGATCGGGTTAGGCCTAAGAAGGATGGAGAGAAATCCACGTATCGAAATCAATACCGGCGGTATCGATTCGGATACGCTGCGGGACAAACAGAAAGAGCGTGGAAGGCAACGACCCTATTGATGCAAGTGCTTCATGGCAGCCGCACAGAGGATAATGAAAAACCCCATCCAGAGCGCAGCACGTTGGAACGGAATCACCTCGTAGGATTCCCCTTCTTCGGCCTCGTCGTCGGCTTTGAAAATCACCGTATAGAGGAAAAGGGTCAAAAGACAGAGCACGAGGAAGAGCTTGATAAAAAAGACCGTGAGGTATTTGGCGTGGTGCTGAACGCCTGACCCCGTCTGTGAGGTCAGCACTTGGTTGACGTAGTGGAGATTGATTCCACCGGTAAATAACAGAATGACGAGCAAGATGCCCGCGACCTTCTTGTAGTGTTGATAAAAGACGTCCGTAATCGGCTTGATCTGCTCCCGGGCAACCGCTTTCTGCAGACCTGGCGTGACTGCCATGACCAGAAAGGCCAGGCCGCCGATCCAGATCACTGCGGAGAGGAGATGGAACCAGTGATTGATGATGGGAATCAGCGTATTGAGGTCGGTGACGATGCTTTGAAGTGCGTCCATCAGTGGCGCTCAGACCTCGAGCTTCAGAACTTGAATACCGGTGCGTCGTTGCCGAAGCGTTTCTTCCGGAGTTCTTCCATGAGCTCGATCGTCACGGTCGTGATGCCGTTCTCCTGCGCGTGTTTTTCGACGCCTTTCTTGACCATTGCGCGGAGAAAGTAGGGAATACGGCTCAGCCGTAACGACGCCGCGTCGTCCCATTGCACGATGGACGCTTCCTCGACATTGAACGCGACTTTGATCTTCTCTCCACCCTTGGGCGTGTAGAGGCACCACTGGTCTTCGTCCAGCCAGTCGCCATGATCCACATACGGACGGGCGCGGCAGCCACCGCAGATATCCGAGTACTCACAGTCGCCGCATTTGCCTTTGAGTTGAGGATACCGGAAGGAATTGAAGATGTCGGACTTTTCCCAGAGGTCCACAAAGCTCTTCTCGCGAACATTCCCGGCCGAGAGCGGCATGTAGGGGCAAGGCGTCAATTCGCCGTTCGGCGTCACGCGGGCATAGTTCGTCCCCGCGAGGCAGCCACCGCCCATGTAGCCGGTCGCTTTGGTGATCGGTGAGTTGGGGTCTTTTTCATAAGCCAATCGCTTGAAGTGGGGCGCGCAGCGGGCACGGACCAACATACCCTTGTAGTTGTCTTGGCAATTCACCAAGTAACCGAGCACCTCTTCGTACTGGGCCGGCGTGATGTCCGTGAGTTCTTCGCCGCGACCCGTGCACACCATGAAGAACACGTTGAGCACGCGGGCGCCGAGCCCATGGGCCCATTCCACGACGGCGGGCAGTTCCTGGTAATTCATCGGCTGTGCGCTGAAATGCACCTGGAACTGGAGTCCGTTGCGTTTGCTGGCCTCGATGCCGGCCACGGCCGCTTCCCAGGCTCCCGGGACACCGCGGAAGGCATTGTGCTTTTGGGGGTCGAGAGAATCGATGCTGATGCCGACGCCCATGACGCCGATCTCGACCAGCTGTTTGGCCATCCGGTCATCGATCAACATGCCGTTGGTGCCGAAAACCACCATGAATCCGAGCTTTACGGCATAACGTGCGATGTCGAGAATGTCGGGACGAACCAACGGCTCGCCGCCGGTGATGACGAGGAGACAGCCCTTATTGACCTCGGCGATTTGTTCGATCAGGCGAACGCACTCATCGGTCGTGAGTTCGTCGTCGCCGCCCGCGGCTTTGGTGGTCGCGTCCAGATAGCAGTGAGCGCACTTCAAATTACAGCGCTTGGTGAGGTTCAGCGCGACGAGATAGGGCTTGAAGTCGTCCACGGTCCGTCCGTCATACGGACCCTCGCCCTGGGGACGCGGCGTAAAGAATTGCGTGAGCTGTTGCGGAAGGGACCCCAGCGCTCCTGAGAGCGACGGATTGAAGATCGGAAGCGGTTTCATCCTTATTTGGCGGCTTTGCCGGTGAGGTTGGCGATCATGTCCTTGAGATTCCCCGTCTTCATCGCTTCTTCCATGTACCCTTTGGCCTGTTCAATGCCCTCATTGGCCACTTCCAGCGTGATATGGGTCGTGCCGAGCTTGTCGGCGTGCTTGATGATGAGCGCCTTCGTGCAGTCACGCATAAAGCCTTCCGGCGCCCGCTCAAGCCTGGCTTGAGCTTCTCCCGTCCAACTGTAGGGTGACGTGTCCGCGTGGCCGTTGCCCCCGTCGTGCGGGACCTGCGTCCCGTGTTCCTGAACCTCGGCCAATTTGGCTTGCGCTTCTACCGAAGTGCCGGCACCTTTGTTCGCAAAGATCGGTTGGTAATCTTCGGAGGCCGCTTCCTTGATCATCGGTCCGGCATACTCCAGCGTGATCGTCGTCATGCCGAGCTTTCGGGCGCTTTTTTCAATCTTCGCCTTCGCGCGGCGCCGCTGAAATCCTGCCGGGACGGCGCGGATGGCCTCCTTGGCATCCTTCGTCCACTGCATGGGCACATCGTCATAGGCCAGAGCCGTTTCGACCTCGCCCTCCGCTTTGGCGGCGGCTTCGAAAATGCTTTTGTCGACGGCCTTGAACCGGTGTCCTTCGGCTCCGCAGACCGGGCACTTCACCGGTGCGTCCCCCTTGCCGATGTAGCCGCAACCATCGCACACGTAATAATTCTGTGTCATCCGGTCGAGATAGGCCTGCGTCGCCTCTGAGTTCTTGGGCTTCTCTTCGACAACCTGTGTCATCATGCCGCTGAGCGTCGATCCCATCAGATCTTTCGCCACGGCGTCGTCCGCCTGCATCTTGTCGCGATCGATACCGGCGGCATCGAGACTGCCCCCCAATGCGCGCATGGCGTCCATGGCCCCTTTGGGAAGGATGTGCCCGACGGCTGCGTCAACGACCGTGTTGCTGATGATCGTATGACCTTTTTCAATGGCATACCGGTGAATGGCGGTCTTGGCCACCCCACGGGCGAAGACCGGAATTTTTTCCATCCGGCGAAGCGCCTCTTCGGTCCAGGCGATGGTGTACTCGGCCTGGGTGTCGATGGGCGGCACGTACTTCCGGTTGGACACCAGCACGTTGCAGGGTGCGCTCCGCAATAGATTCTCCGTGTTGCTGCCGATGTCCATGTCCTCGTCGCTGTGGACGCCGATGCGGCCGACGATCAGGAGGGCCGGCACGTCTTTGCGAACGTATTGAATGATTTTCTCGAACGCTTTTCCGTCCAGCAACGTCGTCTTGACGTCCGTTTGCTCCGCCTGGGCGATCTCGCGTGAGATGTCCAGATGGGACTGGTAGATCTTGGCCAGGCCGCTGTCGATGATTTCTTCGTGCAGCTTTTCCTGTTCTTTGAACCGGAAGACCTTGCCGGCCTCTTCATTGAGGACGCCCGAGATGCTGTGGAAGGCGGCGTAATGGAAGTAGGGATCAAACGCCGAGATCGCCTCGACCGGCATATTCAGCGCCTTGCCGAGGTGGAGGCCGGTCATCAAGCCGCCGAACGAGTAGGGACTGCCGTCGACTGCCACCACGATTTTTCCGCCGTTGATCGGCTGGACGTTCTTGATGATCAGCATGTCGGAATTCCGTACCCGACGAACGACCCGTTCCGTATTGCTCCCGATCACGCTGTCTTTCACGGCGCCTACCCCAAGGGCGCCCATGATGACGAGATCGTAGCTGTTGGTATTGATGTCTTCCGCCAGGACTTTCCAATTCCGTCCCTCGAGTGAGCGGCGTTCAATCGGAAGGTTGGCCTCGTTGCACTTTTTGTCGACGTAATCGAGGTAGGAGTCGGTGATGATCTGAAGCCCTCGGGTAATCAGTGAATCATGGATCTGCCGTTGCCGGTCGAGTTCCTTCTCGTCGTGGTATTCCTCGGGAAGGCCCGCCTCCATCTGCTTGAAGCGTTTGTCATGCATTTTGGCTGCATACACATGGCTTCCCACGATCTTCGAGCCGAAGAGTTTGGCCAGGTGGACACCGGTGTCCACCGCCTGATTCGAATGGTCGGAATTATCGACCGGAATATAAATCGTCTTATACATCGAGATGCCTCCTCCAGGCGCTCTCCGGACCCGGGCAGACTGGTACAAACGTCAGGAAAATTAACCGGTTGTCGTCTTGCCCCAGGTGTGAAAGAGCGCGAATGATAGCACTGGCCAGAAGGGGATTGCAAGAATGAAGAAATAGTCTAACCAGTCGAAGTGGCGTGAGTTTTTGGCTCGCGACCGGATGACGAATGCGAGGGGCGCGAACGCAGGATCTCTTCCAAAGAGAGGAGCGCATCCCGCCCGGAATTCCCCTCAATGCCGCGGCTCAAGCTCTTGTCGGCATAAGAATTTTCCGAGCCGGCGGTTTGGGACAGTGAGCCGGTCCATCTCCGTGGGTCTCGGCTCCCCGCCTTGCGTTCCCATGCACGCAGGCAGGCCTTTGCAATGAAGGTGTTGAGGGGAGCCGGATTATACAGCAGCTTTCGGATACTGGTCGGGGTCAGCATGAGAGGATTATAGCCGGCGGACAGATACCCCTCTTCGAGCAAGCGCTGTTCGAGGTCGGTATTCGGCTGGATGCCGAGAAAGAACATCAAGGGGAAGACCCGCTCTTCGCCTAAGATCGACGCGACGACCTTGTAAGACTCCACGCTTTGCAAGAGCGTTTCTTCGGTCTCTTTCGGGCTGTTCAGCGAATAATTCAGGATGACCTTGCCCCTGAACCCCGCTTCCGCGAGGTACCGGCAACCGTCATACAGCCGCTCGAGCTTGAAGCCCATATGGAGGTTGTTGAGGACCTCCTGAGAGCCGGAAGTGATCGCCACTTCCAAATCGCCGACGCCAGACCGCACCATCAATCTGGCCAGTTCAGGCGTGATCAAGGAGGTCCGAATGTAGCCGGACCATTCGATGTCGAGCTGCTCGCTGACGATGCGCTCTAGTATCTCGGTGCATTGTGGATACGCTTCCTTGCCGGTAATAAACTGTGCGTCCGTGAACCAGAATCGACGGGCGCCCCATTGATGGTAATGCTGGGAGATGTCCCGGACGACCATGTCGGCCGGCCGATACCGGACGCGTTTCCCTTCGATGTAGGGATACAGACAAAACGCACAGTCGTAAGGACAGCCTCGTTTCGATTGCACACCGATGGATTCCCCGACGTATTCACGGTATTGAGGAAAAATCGTGGTCAGGTAGGGCAGGTCTACGGTGAGGGCGTCTAGCAGCGCCGGCGAGCCCTGCCGTCCCTTCTTGATCCGGTTCCCTTCTTTGACAATGTACCGTTCGTCCTCGATCGACCGGCCCTCAAGGACTTTCAAAATCGCATCTTCTCCCTCTCCGAGCAGGCCGATGGTGCCTTCCGGTAATCTCTCGATGAGCTGATCGGCGAAGGCGGTGAAGGCGCCGCCTCCGATCATGATCTGGGCCTGGGGGAATTGTTTTCGCACCAACCAGGGATACGAAAGAATCGTATGAATATGGCTGTAGTACCGATACAGCTGTTTCAGTCCGGCGAAGGAGGCGGCAATGCGCTTGATGGGATTGCTCGCAAAATAAAAATTGAAAGCGTGCTCCAGGGAAGAGTCCCCCTCGTGCGGCGAAAAGATTTGAATATCCCGCCAGGAGAAGCAGACGAGATCCGGCCGAAATTCGGCGGTGACCTCCCGGATGACACGGTTCCGTTGCGCGACGGGGTATAGCGACAGATCGAGGATGCGCTGGCGGACCTCTGGCTTCCGGCGGTGAATGAAATCGGCGAGATAGGTGAGACCGATCGGGTAGACCTTCTTACAGGGGAGAAAAATGTAGAGCACCGAGTTCATTTCACGGCTCGATGGATGGCGACGATCCCGCCGGTGAGATTGCGATACGAGACGTCGCGAAAGCCCACGTCGCGAAGGATCTGGCAGAGCCGCTCCTGATCGGGAAACGTGCGGATCGACGCGGGCAGATATTCGTACACCCCGGTGGTGTCCCGCGCCACTCTTGTGCCGATCCACGGAAGCAGCTTGAATGAATACCAGTCGTACAGAGCGCGGAGCCAGCCGAAGATCGGCCGGGAGAATTCAAGGCAGACAAATGTGCCCCCAGGCTTCATGACGCGACGAATCTCGACAATGGCCTGCGCGAGGTTTCCGACATTGCGCATGCAGAACCCCGTGGTGACGGCGTCGAACGTGTTGTCGTCGAATCCCAGATGTTCTGCATTGGCCTGCAGGCAGGTGATCTTCCCGCTCAGACCCTTCTCGCCAATCTTTTTCAGCCCTTCCGCGAGCATGGCATGATTGAGGTCGGAGGCGATGACGCGTCCATGGGCACCCATGCGAGACTCCACAAACAGCGCAAGATCGGCGGTCCCAGCGCCGACGTCCAGCGCCGTCCCATCCTTCACGCAAGGCACATCGGCCGCAGTCATTTTCTTCCAGCGGTAATGCAGTCCGAAGCTGAGGAGCGTGTTGTTGAGATCGTAGACGCCCGCGATGGACGTAAACATGCGCTGGACCGCTTGTTCACGAGCGGAGCCCGACCAGGTTGAAATCGTGCTGGCTGGACTCTCCCGCAGCGGATGTTCGGTCACGGATTCCCCCATGAAGAGCATGGAGATGGGTGGTAGCACCGCGTTTCCGGCTTTGTCAAGGCAAGCAAGACGTGAAAAAGGCGGCGGACTCTTGCTCGCATCGCTCAGAGTCTCAACGTACCAGACAACGTACGCTTCAACTCTTCGCTCGCTGCGGCCTCGCCGGCCGCCTTTTTGAACGTCGTGTGCGGTAGTAGACGGTCTGTACAATTACATTCCGACAGCATGTGCAATCCAAGTGTTATAATCTTGCGCCTATGGGAAACTCCATCATCATCAAGGGCGCGCGCGAACACAATCTCAAGAACATCGACGTCGAGATCCCCCGCGACAAGCTGGTTGTCATCACTGGCTTGAGCGGTTCCGGCAAATCTTCGCTCGCCTTCGACACCATCTACGCGGAGGGACAGCGCCGGTACGTCGAATCCCTGTCGGCCTACGCCCGTCAGTTTCTGGAGCAGATGGGGAAACCCGATGTCGATTCGATTGAAGGGCTGTCCCCCGCCATTTCGATCGAGCAGAAATCCACGAGCCACAATCCGCGCTCGACCGTCGGGACGGTCACGGAAATCTATGATTATCTGCGGCTACTGTTCGCGCGCGTCGGGCGACCCTATTGCCACCAATGCGGCCATGAGATCACCGCTCAGACGGTGCAGCAGATGGTCGATGCCATCGGCGCGCTGCCGGAGGCCAGCAAGTTTCAGATTCTCGCGCCGATCGTCCGCGGCCGGAAAGGCGAATACCGCAAAGAGCTGCTCGAGATGCGGCGGGCCGGCTATGTTCGGGCGCGCATCGACGGGAAACCGGTGGACTTGGGCGACGATGTCAGTCTCGACAAACAGAAGAAGCACACGATTGAGATCGTCATCGATCGTTTGGTCATGAAGCCGGGAGACGCGCTCGCGCGGCGGCTGGCCGACTCCGTCGAAACCGCACTGAAGCTGACGGGAGGCCTGGTGGGCGTGCTGACCGAGGACGACAGAACGCTGCTCTACAGTGAAAAGCTTGCCTGCATCCGCTGCGGCGTGAGTTATCCGGAAATCACGCCGCGCATCTTCTCGTTCAACAGCCCGCACGGCGCCTGTCCGGCGTGTGACGGCATCGGATATGCGATGACGGCAGACGCTCCTGAAGACGAAGATTTCACGCTGCTCGAGCTCTGCGAAGCTTGTCAGGGCGCCAGGCTGAAACCTGAAAGCCTTTCCATCAAAATCGCCAAGCAATCGATCGCCGATGTGACGCGCCGGTCCGTCAGGGTGGCGGCCGAGTTTTTTGCTTCGCTGACCTTCACCGAGCGTGAAATGGTCATCGCCCATCGCATACTGAAGGAAATCAGGGAACGGCTCGGGTTTCTCGTGAACGTGGGGCTCGATTATCTCACGCTCGATCGGGCCGCGGCGACGCTCTCCGGAGGCGAAGGCCAGCGCATCAGGCTTGCCACGCAGATCGGGTCGGGACTCGTGGGAGTCCTGTACATTCTCGACGAACCGTCCATTGGCCTGCATCAACGCGACAATCGCCGCCTGTTGCAAACGCTGCTCCGGTTGCGCGATCTCGGGAACACGGTGGTGGTCGTGGAGCACGATGCCGAAACGATGCTGGCCGCGGATCACATTCTCGATATGGGGCCAGGCGCCGGCTCGCTCGGCGGGCACGTCATTGCGCAGGGCACGCCGCAACAGGTCATGGCCGATCCCCAATCGTTGACCGGCCAGTATCTTCGCGGCCTACAGGCGGTCTCCGTTCCTCGGCGGGAACGGAAGCCGAAGGGGTTCCTGTCCGTCGTCGGTGCGAACAAGCATAATCTGAAGGACGTCACGGCACGCCTTCCATTAGGATTGTTGACCTGCGTCACCGGCGTTTCGGGATCGGGCAAGAGCACACTTGTGCTCGAAGTGCTGTTTCACTCGTTATCGCAGCTCCTGTACCACAAAAAGCCGAAGATCGACGGCTGCAAAGACCTTCACGGTGTCCTGGCGCTGGATAAGGTGATTGACATCGATCAATCGCCGATTGGGAGGACCCCCCGCTCGAATCCCGCCACGTATACGGGACTCTTCGGGCATATCCGCGATCTCTATTCGAATCTTCCGGAATCTCGCGTCCGCGGGTACAAGCCGGGCCGCTACAGTTTCAACGTCAAAGGCGGGCGGTGCGAAGCCTGTCAAGGGGACGGGCTGATCAAAATCGAGATGCATTTTCTGCCGGACGTGTACGTCACCTGCGAAGTGTGCAAAGGTCAGCGCTACAACCGTGAGACGTTGGAAATTCTCCATAAAGGCAAGAGCATTGCCGATGTGCTGAACATGACGGTGGACGAGGCCCTGGGATTTTTCGAGCATATTCCGCTCATCAAGGCCAAATTGCAGACCTTGCATGACGTCGGGCTGCATTATGTGAAGCTCGGGCAGTCGGCAACCACGCTTTCCGGCGGCGAAGCGCAGCGAGTGAAACTCTCCCGTGAATTATCGAAGCGGGCGACCGGACGGACCCTGTATATCCTTGACGAGCCGACGACCGGATTGCATTTTGCCGACGTGCAGCGCTTGCTCGATGTCCTCGATCGTCTCGTCGAAGCGGGGAACACCGTTCTCGTCATTGAACACAACCTGGACGTGATCAAGAACGCCGATTGGATCATCGACCTGGGCCCGGAGGGCGGAGACCGCGGAGGTGAAATCGTTGCCGAGGGGCGGCCCAAAGAGATCGCACGCACAAAGCGGTCGTATACGGGCCAGGTGCTGAAAGAGGCGGGAATCGGATAAAGATTACTTGAAGTACTTCCGGAGAGAGAGGAGGAAGCGAACTGTTGCCTGCCCGCCAACGGTCATAAGCCGATGAATAACACCACACGAGGAGGGATATGCGCACGATTGCCCTGCTGACGATCTCCAACGTCTTCATGACGCTTGCCTGGTACGGACATCTCAAATACAAAGACACCCCCCTGTGGATGGCGATCCTGGCAAGTTGGGGCATCGCGTTCGTCGAATACTGTTTTCAGGTGCCCGCCAATCGGATTGGTCATTATGATTTCACGGCTGCCCAATTAAAGACCATTCAGGAAGTCATCACGCTCGCCGTCTTTTGTGTGTTTTCCGTCCTGTACCTTCGAGAACCGCTGAAATGGAATTACGTTCTGGGCTTTAGCATGATGGCCGGCGCTGTGTTTGTGATTTTTAAAGAGTGGTAACTCTCCTCTTCTGTCGGCCTCGCACATCCATCCTGTCCCCATAACGGGACAACTTGTCTCGCTGCCAACAGAAAAAACGAGTGGGTTGAGGGATCTTCGTTAGGGAGAGCACCATAGTTTGACCATGAAGTTTGCACACAGTCGTCACTCTTCAGTTGGGCCCGTCCTTTGCTTATTCAAAAGACTGGGAGTTTCGCTAGGTTGTACGTCTAGGGCAAGAGCGGTCCTGCGCACGATACCGCATCTGCCCGACGTTTCTACCCGAAAGGAGGAGCGATGTTACCTGAGATGGCACGTCGTGTGTTGACTACCTGTGCAGTAATCGTGATCGGATTGAATCTCGCCGCTTGTAACACGACCAAAGCGACGATCGATACCACCGTGAATTTTTTCTCGAGTACGACGCCGAATGATTTGTTCACCGCAGATGGCCTGGTGAGACAAGAGCAGAAGATCAATCTCTTCGTCGGAGTGGCGTACGAAAATCTTCGCCAGGAGGCTGCTGCTGGAAGCGGGCAATATGTGACCTCGCTGGCCACCCTGTACGGCGTGCCTGAGGCACAACATGCTGCCTTCGGCAAGGTCTTACAGCAGAGCCATGGGGAGTTGTTCACCGCTGACTTGCGCGAAGACAATCGCGCGCACCTGAAAATGGTCGGCGTGTTGAACCAGGTCCTGACTCGGGAGCCTGCACTGAGGCAATAACCAACCCGACCTCGTCGGCCTCAAAGGGAGAAGTGCAAATGGGAACAATGGGGAAAGGCGTTATCCTGTGGCTGCTCGGAGTGCCGGTGAGCCTGCTGGTCCTGCTGTGGTTTCTCGGCATTCTCCGTTAACCACGCACCAAAACAACCACGAACCAAACAAAGGAGTGCATCATGTCATTTTTGAGGATAGGATTGCCGATGCTTGCCGCAATCGCCTTTGGGGGCGCGCCCGCCTCTGCGGCGGATCTGGAAACGCAGGTGATCGATAAGAACTGCTATGTCGAAGTGTTCGACGATGACGACTTCGACATGAAAGATGATCATTACAAGATCCAAGGGCCGAAGGAATTTGCGTCGCTGAAAGACGTTGGCGGCAAAAATTGGAACAATGATATCGAAAGCGTGATTGTGGGTTCCAATGCCACGGTCAAGGCCTACTCGGATAAGGATTTCAAGGGAACGGAACTCGCGTTTGCTCCGGGGCAACGCGTTCCCAACCTCGGGAAGCTGGATATGAAAGACGATATCGAGTCCCTGAAGATTTCGTGCGGTAGTTAACCTCTCTCGGGCCGGGAGACGGCCGATGCGTCTCCCGGGTTCCTCCTTCTCTTTTTCACAGCAACACCAATGCGACCTCATAGGTGGCCTTGCAGCCGATCAATCCCCACCATACAATGCGCCGTTGCTGTGCCCTGCCTTTCTCTTTAGGACGGAGGACCGATGGCACGGAAAAAGTCCGCTCCGGCGAAGGAGGAAGCCGCCGGCGGCTCGGAGCGTACGCAGGACTTTGAGCGACTGGGCGTCTTTTACCTCGGCCGACCCTATGACTTCGCTGCCAAACGGGCAAACCCCGGATGGCTGCTGTACGACTCGAAGGACCTGGTAACCCATGCGGTCTGCGTGGGGATGACCGGTAGCGGCAAAACGGGTCTCTGTCTCTCGTTGCTCGAAGAGGCGGCGATCGACAACATTCCTGCCATCATCATCGATCCCAAAGGCGATCTCGGAAATCTGCTGCTGACCTTTCCCTCTCTCAAGGGCGAAGACTTTCTCCCCTGGATCAATGAAGACGATGCGCGGAAGAAAGGGCAGTCTCCCGCCGAGTATGCGAGCGGGCAAGCGGACCTCTGGAAACAGGGCTTAGCGGCTTGGGGTCAGGAGGGGGCACGCATCCAGCGGTTCAGGGAGTCCGCCGAGGCCATGATCTACACGCCGGGGAGCAATGCCGGTCTGCCCGTCTCCATTCTGAAATCGTTTTCGGCGCCCGAGGAGGATGTCCGCAACGATACGGAATTGCTTCGCGAGCGGATCAGCACGACCGTGACCGGTCTCCTCGGCTTACTCGGAATCGACGCCGATCCGATTCAGAGCCGTGAGCATATCCTGCTCTCGACAATTCTCGGCCATGCGTGGGGACAGGGCAGCGATCTGGATCTTGCCGCAGTCATTCAGGGCATTCAGTCGCCGCCGGTGGCGAAGATCGGCGTGATGGATGTCGAGGCGTTTTTCCCCTCGAAGGACCGTTTTGCCCTGGCGATGAAGCTCAACAATCTCTTGGCTGCGCCCGGATTTCAAGCCTGGCTCGACGGCGCGCCGCTGGACATTCAGCAACTGCTCTATACGGCATCAGGCAAGCCGCGTCTGGCAATTTTTTCGATCGCGCATCTGAGTGACGCCGAGCGGATGTTTTTCGTGACGCTGCTGCTCAGCCAGATGGTCGGTTGGATGCGGGCGCAGTCGGGGACAACCAGCTTGCGCGCGCTGCTGTACATGGATGAGATCTTCGGCTATTTCCCGCCGGTGGCCAATCCTCCGTCCAAGCTCCCGCTGTTGACGCTGCTCAAACAAGCGCGCGCCTTCGGCCTGGGTATCGTCTTGGCGACGCAAAATCCCGTAGACCTTGACTACAAAGGGTTGGCCAACACCGGCACGTGGTTCATCGGCCGTCTGCAGACGGCGCGCGACAAAGCTCGCGTGCTCGAAGGCTTGGAAGGCGCTTCCTCGAGCGCCGGCAAAACGTTCGATAGGGGCCGCATGGAGCAAACGCTGGCAGGGCTCGGCAACCGCATCTTTCTCATGAACAACGTCCATGAGGACGAGCCGGTGGTGTTCGAAACGCGCTGGTGCCTCTCGTATCTGCGCGGCCCACTGACCCGCTCGCAGATCAAGCTGCTCATGGATACGCGCAGAGGTGAGGCGGCGGAACCAAGCCGTGAACGAACTCCGGCTCCCTCCAGTCCTCAACGGGCAGGAACGGCGTCGCGTCCGATCCTGCCTCCCGACGTCCCGCAGCACTTCTTGCCTATTCGAGGGACGAAACCGGAGGGCGGAGAATTGATCTATGTGCCGATGCTCCTGGCGTCGTCCCACGTTCACTTCGCCGACGGCAAGAGCGGCATTGAGACGATGCAAGAGGTGACGGTGCTGGTCCCGATGTCCGAAGGCGCCGCCACCGTCAATTGGGAAAAGACCGCGCCAGCACCGATGAGCGTGGCAGATCTCGAACAGGCCCCGCAGGGAGAGGCGCGGTTCGTCGAGCCTCCGCCTGCCGCCGGCAAGGCCAAAAATTACGAGACGTGGAACAAAGAGTTCGCAGGGTGGCTGTATCGAACGCAAAAGCTCGAATTGTTCAAAAGCCCGAGTGCCGCGCAACTGTCCAACCCGGGAGAGTCAGAAAGAGACTTCCGCCTCCGGTTGCAACAATCGGGAAGAGAGCAGCGGGACAAGGGTGCCGACTCGCTTCGGCGGAAGTACGCGCCGAAAATCGCCGCGTTGCAAGAGAGAGTCCGGCGGGCGGAACAGCAAAGAGAAAAGCAGCAGACAGAGGCCCGCTCAAGTCAGGTGCAGGCGGCCATTTCAGTGGGAGCGTCGATCTTGGGCGCATTCCTGGGGCGGAAAACGATCAGTGCGACCAACATCGGCCGCGCGACGACGGTCATCCGCGGAGCCGGACGCGTGCTCAAGGAGTCACAGGATGTGAGCATGGCGCAAGAGAACGTCGCCGCGTTACAGCAGCAACTGGCCGATCTCGAAGCGCAATTTAAGTCGGAAAGCGAGGCGCTCGCCGCGGCGAGCGACCCGTTGCAGGAAAAGCTCCAGCCGGTATCACTGAAGCCGGCCAAAGCCGATATCACCGTAAAACTCGTGACACTGGCCTGGACGCCGCACTGGCGGTCGTCTGATGGCTCAATGGCTCCTGCCTGGACCTAACGCTGCTGACCAGACCGAATACGGAGGTAATCACGCGGAGCGGGCAGATCGGAACCGTTCGAACATCTGCTCAGCTTCTCCGGTCGGATTGGTGATGGGACGGGTGAATACTTTCTCGGCAACGTGGAAGCCAAGGGCGCGGTAGGATTCGAATTGTGATTCGTCGAAAAACTGGTCGGCGGTCGGTTCATGCGGGAATTCTTCGTGCCCGTTGGCATACTCGGTCACGTCGGCCGGCTCATTCCCCGTCAAAGACGGCTTGAGGTAGATCAACAGTCCTGCTGTCGCTCCGTGATCGATGCGGTCGTAGCGGATCAACCCCAAGGCGAAGTGTGCGCGGCTCATCCGACTGCCTGGCTGGAACTCCAGTAACTCCGTTTCAATTTCGATATCGATCCCAAGGTCGATCCGGATCTTGCGGATGGCATTGCCCAAATCCGTGAAGGAGCGGTCTGCGTCGCAGCTGCCGTCGCTCACGACGATGTAATGGCAGCGGCGAAGCACCATCTCGTACAGTCCCAGGTTCTCGAAATGCCCACCGTCCGATAGATAGACATAAGGATTCGCGGCATCGGTCAATCCGAATGTCTCCGCCAGCAATGGACGGATGGCGATCCGGGGACAAGAAAGATCGAACGTGTGGCGTCCAGCGGGGCCGGGGTTGCCCAGCCACCAGCCCAGCCGGATATTGAAGAAGGCCAACAGGAACGTAACCGCCGGCGCCGAGTGGTAGCCCATGTTGGGGCTGGCCGCCGCGCCGGAAATCGCCAAGGCAGTTCCGATCGTGATGGCTTTATGGAGCTGTCCGTTAGTTCCATACTGGCTTGAGCGGCGATACCCCAGGTTCCAGCTTCCGCAGAACAGCGGGGAGGCTGTGAACGACTGTGCTTTCCGCTGCTGCCAGGCCAGATTCTCTCCCCTGACAAGATTGATGGCGATGTTCAGAACATGGAAAGGCTTGCGGACTGCCGAATGGTCCGTGGCCAGCTGGTGCAACTCGACGTTGTCGTTGGGATCGAACCCCGTAAAGAGGTTTGGCCGGCGCTCCTGATGATACTCGGCCAGACGTGAGGCTCCCAGGTATGCCCGGATGAGCCGGTTGCGATAGATCGAGTGCAGGGAAAACTTGTTGATGTTGATAACCAGCGACAAGGCTGCGGCCAAGCTGGCAAAGAGTGCTGCGACTTCAATCACCAGCCACGGCGGACTGTTGTGGAGAACGACCGCATGTCCCCACAAGTCTGAGGGCACCCGCAGCCCGATGGCAGAACCCTCAGGGACGTCGTGGAGGCCGCCCACTCCTTTCATAAGGAGGCTCGAGAAGAGTGTGATCATCACGAGCAGGCAGGCGATGAACACCGGGGCAGCCAATCGAACGGCGCGATCCAGGACCACGTCCATCATGCTTGACTTGCCTTTGCCCGTAGCCTTCGTTCGTGAACTGAATCCCAGCAGCAGTGAGATCAACCCGGAGAGTCCCCCAAGGGACGTCATAAGCGCAGGCGTGTAGGACAGGAGGCCGGGACCAAAGACGACCAGCCCACTGAGTCCCGTCCACATAACGCTCGCAATGAGCACCCAGGCACCGGCTCGTCCCCACCATTCACGATCGTGGTCGTCCGTATATCGGCTTGCCACACCGACGAAAATCGTCGCCGTCAAGAGAAACATGGTCAGAAAGCCTGCGACGCCAAACGTGCCGTACCACTCCGCAAATTCGCTCACGGGAATGGTGGAAGGCGTCTCCGCCAGCACGGACCACAAGAAGAGGCCGCCGAGCGCGCCGGCCCAGAGGATGACGAGGAACTCGACCGCCAGCCATCGATTCACGTCGCGCCAACGCTGGAGCAGGAAGGCAGCGATCAGCCAGCCGAGCCCGTGCATGATTGCGCCTCCCAGCACGAAGGTGCCGCGGCTATCCATGCCGAAGCCCGAGAGTTGGTCGAGTCGGCCGCCTCCGTTGCGATACCAGGCATACGCGGTGGTCAAGTTCAGCGCCGCTGCCATCAGCGGAATCAGGCCGCCGATGAGAAACCCTTGCTGACGCTCAAGCCGTTTCCACAGGGGGTGTGTACGCAATTGATCGAGACTGGGCCGGAACAGGTGGAGGTGGGTAAGCGCCACCAGTCCAAAGAGAAGCCCTATGACGAACATGGCCCGCGCGGCTGGCATGGGATCCGCCGCGTCCCAATCAAGAATCGATACCAGCAATCGCGGCGCCATGAGTCCCGTCGCCAGGAGTGGAACTAAGACCAGCCAATTGAGCGTGAGATTCCTCAGGTAAGTCCCCAGCAACGTCCAAGTGTCGACGGACATCAATCCCAGTCTCGGGCTGAGGTAGTTGCTATACCGGCGTAACCAGTTCACCGGTTTTGGCTCGGGATCCTGAGTATTGGAAGGCGATCGTCGCAATTCCTCCGTGACGCCGGTGACGCCACCGGGATGGCGATGAATCCATGCAGTCAGCCAGCTGCCGATGTAGCCGCCGCCTGAGACGGTCGAGAGGTAGTCGAATTGCTTCAGCAGGGAGAGCCGGGCGAGCCCTTGGAGGACACCCAACGCGAACGTCGCGCTTCTGATTCCACCACCGGAGAGACAGAGCGCGGTTCGCTTTTGAGGAAGGTCGTGGATGTGCGCGTACAGCGCAGCCAGACGGTCTGGCTCGGAGGCCGTGGTCGCGGGAGGAATGCGGCCGTGAAGTGCGACATATTCCGCTTCTAGAACCGTTGCAAGGGGAAAAGGATCATTCTGGCCGGTATGGGTCATGGCTAGGGCTTCTGGGTGTGATCTTTGATGAAATTCACGATCCGCGGCCGGTGTTGCTCGACGACTTTGCGTGCCGCCTTCTCGAGCAAGGCTCCATGGCAAGGCGTCTTGATTTTGAACAACGTCGGAATCTGGCTGACCGCCTGCTTGATCTGCGCGGGCGTTACATCAGGGGGAAAATCCTCACGGCAGACATCTGGAAGGTCCTGATAGCCGCTCCAGTCAGCGTCGACATGTTTCAACACCTCGATCCTGAGATGGGCGAAATCAGGGAGCACGACCCCCTCCGTTCTAAGGCTGTGCCAGAGAAGCGTTTGATAGGTATTGGCGCGTTCCTCCATGATACCGACGATGCGTGACGGATCGTCACGGAACACCTCGAATCCTTTCTCGCTCTTGTCGAGTTCGGGGCCACCTGCATCGAATGGGAAGGACGTATCGATGACGATGATCAGTCCACTCTTGGAGGAACCTTGCGGGATTTTCTTCAAAAACAGGGTTGTGAGGGACTCGGTGCCCAGGTTATCGAAGAGTCCGCCGTCGCCGATATGGAGGTAGGCCGGCCGGCCGGCCACTTGATAGGTCACCGGCCCGACGACGGGAGGGAAGGACGCGGACGTGGCTACGGCAAGCGACAATCGAAGGTTCCGATAATCGGCTCCAATCCGCTCGAACGAGAGCGGGAGGAATTGCCTGCTGGACTTTTCCAATCCTTTTTGAATGATGGCCAGCCCTTCGGGCGTCACCGGCACTGGGCGATTGGGCTTCTTCAACTCCTTCGTCAGCAACTCGATGAAGTCGTAGTCGAAGTCGGAGGCAGGCAAGGTCGTGAAGGCAAAGCGCCGGCCGGAGTTATAGACGGTGCCGTTCAGGATCACGCGCGGGATGTCGCCGCGCTGCTCCCGCTCATACAGTTGTGCGAAGGTCATGTCACCGAGAAACTCGCTGTCCCAGACTTCGGAGAGCGAATAGGCGAGCTTTGTCGGGTTCAGTGCCCGGAAGAACACGAGCTGGCGGAACACCGCGCTGCGCTGGAAATTCGACTGCATGGTGGTCTTGTAGGCGGAGAAGAATTCACGATACCGAGGAGAAAGTGCATCTTGGACCAGCATTGGTTCGGACTTGGGTGGTTTCTTGGTCACATAGTAGGCGGTGGCCAGACTACCGCCGGATACGCTCGACATGTAGCTCACGGTTTCAAGAACGCTGCGCTTTTCGGTGCCGACCTGAACGGGGAGCTCAGCCAGAGCCTCCAAGGCTGCTGCCGCGAACGTGGCTGCGCGGCTGCCGCCCCCGGAGACGGCGAGTCCTACCATGAAATCCTGGTCAGGTAGGGGGGCGAACAACGCCTCGGCACCTTCCGGTTGTGAGGGGAGTTCGTGGATCTTGGCAAAGCATCCGGTCACGAGGATACTGGCGCTGAGCACGGCCGCAACGTGTCTCATCAGTCTTTGATGCCCTCCTTCCGTCGTTCACCCTGCTGGATGGTGTGAAAATAACAAAAGCCTCCATGTTCGACGAGCTTTTTCGCGATCACGCCTGCGGCGGTTTCCAAACCGGCGGCCAGAGTTTCATTCTGCGTGCTGAAGATGCTGCCTCCCCTGACTGCTTTGCCCACCTCGGATGTGACGGCGGCTTCGGCTCTGAGCGCATCGCGCGTCACGCGTGCGAATGCGTCCAACGGAATCGGTGGATGATCGGCGTCAACCGAGGGATACGGGCGGCCGACAGTCGTCCACTGGATGCGTAATGCGGTAGCGCCTTCGACGGCCGGCTCCCGGAAGGCCGCATCGAAAAAGGCTTCGAGAAACACGCGCGTCACATCAGCGACGATCCGTCCTGAGTCGACTTGGCTGGCCGCCGCCGCCGGCCGTTGTCCCGGCTCCTTGGTCACCTCGACCGAGAGCCCCGGAAACCTCCAGACGTTCCCATTGCGGTCGATGAAACCATCGGACGTGACCCGGGCGACGGCCCGAAGGCCTGAACTTGCGCCCGACACCGCGGTATACCGGATATCACCGAAGTAGGCCTTGTTATAGGCCAGCAGCAACTGGGCGAAGCGCGACCCGTCCTCGGCTAGCGCATCCTCATCGAAATCAACATGCCCATGCCACTGCCTGATGACGTCGACGACCTTCCGGAGCTTGTGTAGATCCAGGCGCCGGTATGAGGTGCCCTTCCAGTCCGCAAGCGTTTCCTCGAGGATCTGGAGTGACTCCGCATGAGAAGGGTGTCCCTCCTTGACGCGTGCAATGAGCGTGTGAATCGCCTGCAGAGGCCCATCGGGCTTGCCCCCGGCATCCGGGGTGGACTGATTGGCTGGGATCGTCGCTTGCTCATCATAGGCCCTTGCCGTACAGGCCGCAAATTCGTCGATGAGGACCTGCCGGCCGGCCAGTTTGTCCTGGAATGAGGCCTGGTTGAGATCGAGGCTGTCACGAAGTTCGGCGGTAGACACCGCGCAGCCTGCAGCGAGCAGGACGACGAGAGGAAGCACGACCGAGTGCCAGCCCATGAGGGACCTCGTTGAAGAACGACGACCAGGCCCTACGAGTGCAGACGGCTAATGCTTCTTATCCTTCTGCATGATCTTGTCGGTCCAGGCCAGGAGAATGGCTGACCCCAAGAAGGTCATGTGGATGAAGATCTTCCACTTGATGTGCTCAGGGTTCTCGTTCGCGACGTCCACAAAGGCCTTAAGCAGGTGAATGCTGGAAATCCCGATCAGCGAGGCTGCCAATTTGACCTTGATCGTGCCGGGATCGACATGGGTCAGCCAATCCGGCCGGTCCGGATGCCCCTCAAGGCTTAATTTGCTGACGAACGTGGCATAACCCCCAATGATCACCATGGTCAGCAGATTCGCCACCATGGTGACGTCGATCAATCCCAGGACGCCGAGCATGAACTTCGTTTCTTCCAGGATCTGAACGTGCACGACCATCTCCCACAGCTCAATGAGAAATTTGTACGCGTACAGGAGCTCGGCCACGATCAAGCCGGCATACAGCGGCGCTTGAATCCAGCGGCTGGCAAACACGACGGATTCGAAGACATGTTCGATGGCGTTGGTCGAGTCCGAGACAGATGAGGCAGTGTGTTGATCCGACATGATGCTCCTGGTGTCAGTGAATCCGCGTCAACGGTTGGAAGGACCTGATGGGAGCCGTATCCTAGAGGGCCGGACGGTCTCTGTCAATTCTTACGTCGATGGAATCGTGAGCGTGACGGTGGTGCCCTGGGTGAGAACGGAGGTGATGGCGATGCGGCCGCGAAGTTTCCGTGCCCTGGCCCGCATGTTCTGCAGGCCCATGCCCTGTGTCTGCCGGCGTGATGGTAAAAACCCCCGCCCGTTGTCGATGACTTGCAGACGGATTTTGTTGCCCTGTCGCCGCAGCGTCACCATCCGTCTGTCCGCCTTCGTATGGCGGATGCTGTTGCTGAGCGCTTCCTTGGCGATGGCCAACAGGTGTGTCCGCTGTTCGGCAGAGAACCGCAGGCTGATTTCATCATCAACGGAGACGCTGATGACTCCGGCGCCGGTGGCCATGAAGGATCCGGCCAATGTCCGAAGCGCGTCGCCCACGGTCTGCTCCAGGACCATGGGAGGCTGCACATGCGAAATAAAGGTCCGCACCTCGCGAATGACATTGTTCAACTGGCCGACGGACTGTTCGAGTCGCTTGGCGTTCGTCCGCGAGATTCGCTGGATGCGCTGTCTGGTCAGCTCCAGTCCCATGCCGACAGCATAGAGAGACTGCAGCAGGTTGTCATGGAGGTCTTGGCTCAAGCGCTCCCGGTCCTCGAATGCCTGCCTGACCGCTTGCTCGCTTCGCCGCAACGCTTCTTCCGCGCGTCGTTGCTCCGTAATGTCGGTCCCGACGGCCACCATGCATCTTGTCTTATTCAACTCGATGAGCTCGCACGAAATCAAAAAACGACGCTCGGAGTGAGTTTTCGTATAGATCGTCATGTCGAGATTCTGAAGCGAGCCTTCGGTAGTCAAACGGTCAATGAGTTTTTGACCCTCAGCAGGGTTCGGCCAAAGCCCCAAAGTGAGCGTGCACTTCCCAATGACTTCGTGTCTTTCGAACCCGAAGGCTTGGAGCGAAGCCTCATTGACCTCGAGGCAGCGTCCTGTCTCGAGGTCTGTCACGATCATGGGGTAGGGGCTTGAACGGAACGCCTTGCTGAACCGCTCTTCACTCGCACGAAGCGCCTCCTCCTGATTCTGAAGGACCAAGTCCGAATTCTGCCGTTCCAGTTCGTGAGTGATCCAACGAGCCATGAGGAGCAGAAAGTCCTTGTCTGCCTCCGAAAAGCGACCGCGATAGGGCTTGTAATCCATGAAGCAGATCGTGCCGAATGTCTGACCGTCGACCAACAGGCTTGTGCCAAGATACGATTCAAATTCGAAAAAGAAACAGGCGGAGCCATCTTTCCACTCCGAGTTCCCGAGATGCTCAATCGTAATCGTGCTGTTCTTCTTCAAGGTTTCAGTGCAGATGCTGCACTGCGGCAGCAACGTGCCTTCTCCCATCATCGGTCTATCCGAACGAATGGCGGTCAGCTCCAACTGCTCTCCCTTGAGGGTCGTGAAGGCGGCGATGGGAAGTTGAAAGCGCCGGCGTCCAAGATCGAGCAACTCCCGGATCTGCTGATCAAATGAAACGGCTTTTCTCGACGTGATCTCATGCAATTCTCGGATGGCTGACTCACTCAGGCGGAGCGCCTCTCCCGCTTGTCGCCGCTCGGTGAAATCCAGCGCAACGCCGACATAGTGGGTGACATGTCCTGTCCCAGGATCGCGTACTGGAAATCCACGGTCCCAGATCCAGCGAACCGCACCATCCGGCCGTACGATTCGGTACTCCTGATCGAACGGGATGCCACGGTGCTTTCCCAGAGCGGCCAAGACGCCCCCTCTGTCATCAGGATGAATGGAATCCAGGAAAGACTCTGGATTGTCATAGAGGCTGGCGCAGGTGCGTCCCCACACTCGTTCATATGCCGGGCTGATGTACAGCGCCTTGCCGCTGGCCGCGTCGGCAGACCACACGACCTCTTCAATTGTTTCTGCGATTTGACGAAAACGGGTTTCGCTCTTTTGGAGCGCCTCTTCGGCATTTTTCCGGTCGCCGATATTTTGAATGACGGCAATGAGATAGGCTGGAGTGCTGGAGGCATTGCGCACGAGAGACACCGTAAGATCGACCCACACCCAGGCGTCGTCGCTGCGATGCCAGCGCGTTTCCATTGAGAACGAAGGATATTTGCCGATGAGCAGCTCGTTGAGCTGACCCTGCGTGACGGAGAGATCATCTGGATGGACAAAGTCCTGACATCTGCGCCGCAGCATGGTCTTGGAGGAATATCCCAGTGTTTCGCACAGCCGCGAATTCACGCGGAGGAACTGTTCGTTCAAACTCAGTTGAGCAATGCCGACTCCGGCATGCTCGAAGAGTGCTCGCCAACGCTCCTCACTTTCACGCATGTAGTCTTCGGTGAGGCGTCGCTCGGTAATGTCTTCGCACACGACGAGCAAGAGAATCTGCCCCCTATGGTCCATGACTGCTTGCGCCCGTTCCTTCACCCACAGTGTGGTTCCGTCCTTCCGGACCTTCTGGATTTCCCATTGGAACACCTTCAACGGACTGGCGGTACAGACCGTCAGCTGTTCCAGGACGGCCGCATGCTCTTCGGATTTGAAGACGCTGAGGACCGATTGGCCAATCAAGTCCTGGGGTTGGTAGCCGAGCTGCGTCGCACCGAATTGGTTGACGGAGACGACCGTGCCATCCGGAGACAGCGTGAAGTACATCGTAGGATTGTTGTCGTAGAGGAGGCGGTAGCGGGCTTCGCTGTCCTGCAGCGTGGATTCGATCTCGAGGCGACGGCGGGTTTCCTCCTCCAACGCGACAAGGTTCGGATGGTCGCTGCTCTGAGCAGGGTTTTGCGGGACACCGGCCGGTGTCTGTTCAAGCTCACACTCGTCGGTTTCTGAGGATGCAGACGCCTGGTCGGCGGGATGGATGGCCATCGGTCACCTTCTTTGAGGTCAGTTCCGCACCGCCCGTAGCATAGGGCCGTTGCCGTGAGAATTCCAGTGCCGATTAAGTGAATGTGGCAGGCCAGCGATCACGCCAATTCGCGGCGGAGCTGGCGGACGACACGCTCGCTTAAGCCGGCTTCCCGCAAGGCCTCCTCACTGGCTTGGGCGAGGTTAGCGAGGCTGCCGAATTGTTTCAACAATTTGGTGCGGGTGATCGAGCCGATGCCGATGATCTGGTCCAGCTGGGACGTGACCAGCGTTTTGCCGCGCAGTGTGCGATGGAACGTGACGGCAAACCGGTGGGCTTCGTCCCGGACCCGTTGCAGCAGGTGGGTTGCCGGGGAGTTCGCGCGCAACACGATCGGATTCTTCCGGCCGGGCAGATAGACCCGCTCGTCCTTCTCTCCCTTGGCTTTGGCAAGGCCAATCACCGCAAGCTCGGGCCGCCCCACTTCCTGAAGTGCGGCCCTGGCGGAAGCCAGTTGGCCGAGTCCGCCATCGATCAGGACCAGATCCGGGAGGACGAGGTCTTCCATCCGGCCATACCGCCTCGTCACCACCTCGTGCATGCTGGCAAAGTCGTTGGCGCCTTCCACGCTGGCAATTTTGAAGCGGCGGTAGTCGGATTTTTTCATGCGTCCTTCTTCCCACACGACCATGGACGCCACCGACTGATTGCCCATCGTGTTGGAAATATCGAAGCCTTCGATGCGCCTGGGCGCCGTCTTCAAACGCAGCACGCGTTGCAGTTCCTCGCCGGCTTGCCGATCCAGCTCCTCATTGCGCAAATGATCGGCCAGCGCTGCGGCGGCATTTTCCTCCGCGAGAAGGACGAGTTGGTGCTTGGTGCCCCGTTCCGGCGCCAGCACGCGGACGGGTTCGCCCCGTTTATCGGACAGCCAGTGCGCCAGGAGGTCGGCATCAGGGATATTGACCGGAATCAGAAGCTCGCGAGGAGGCTGCCCGTCCTTGTTGTAAAACTGTTCGATCGCCGACCGGACCAGTTCTTCGTCTGTGGCATCGGCGGATTCGAGCCAGAAAAAATCCTTGCGGCCGATGAGCAAGCCGCCGCGTACGAATAAGACTTGCAGATCGACGGAGGCCCCGTGGCGGGCGATGCCGAGGACATCCTGATCGATGGAGGCCGTTTGCGTAATCCGCTGCCGTTCGAGCGTGCGCTCGATCTTGAAAATCCGGTCCCTCAACCTGGCCGCTTCCTCGAAGTCTTCGCGGGTCGCGGCGGCATCCATCTGCGCGCGCAGGTCGTCCACGAGTTCCCTGTCGTGCCCTTCGAGAAACTGTCGTACTTGCCGAACGATGCGGTGGTACTCCTCCTGCGTTTGCTGTCCGGTGCAGGGAGCCATGCAACGTTTGATTTCGAATTCGATGCATGCGCGTTCGGCCGTCCCGTCGATGTCGATCGTGCATGTGGCCAGTGGAAACACCTTCTTGATGACCTTCAGCGTTTCCCGGAGGGCGCCGGCTGGCGTGTAGGGGCCATAGTACAGGGCGCCGTCCTTCTGGACGCGGCGCACGATGGAGAGCCGGGGAAAGCGGTCTTTGACCGGCAGGCGGAGATATGGATACTGCTTGTCGTCCCTGAGCACGACATTGAAGCGCGGTCGATGTCGTTTGACGAGGTTGCTCTCGAGAATCAGGGCTTCCAATTCAGACCGCGTGACCATGGTTTCGAGGTCCGTGATGTGACTGACGAGCAAGGCGGTTTTGGGGGTATGGTCAGCGCCCTTGAGGAAGTAAGATCGCACGCGGTCGGCGAGCCGGGCGGCCTTGCCGATATACAGCACATCACCCGATCGATCCTTGAAGAGATACACACCGGGCTGATCTGGGAGGTGAGCAAGTTTTGAGTCGAGCGCCTGACTTGCTGTCGCCATCCCTCATTCTACGAGGCGGGCTCGGCGGCGGGCAAGGTGAGGGACTTCTTTGAGCGAGCGCACGAAGGAAGGGCTTAGACTGCCTCGCGCTACTTCAGCCACCGGCCCTTTCATCGTGAGGTTGAAATCAGGCGAAACTTCGATCGTAAGCGTGCCTCCCGGCATGTTGACGGCCACGGGGCTCTTCACGAGGCCGAGACGGACGGCGGCGCTGGCGGCGGCACAGGACGACGATCCAGACGCTTGCGTCTCTCCGGCGCCGCGCTCCCAGATGAGAATGGTCAGTTCTTTTGCGCCGGTCGGCACTGCCAGTTGCACATTGGTCCGCTTGGGAAAGATCGCGTGATGCTCGAGCGCCGGCCCCAGGGCCAGCAGATCTTCCCGTGACCAGGACGTCCCGGTTTCCTTGAACAGGACGCAGTGGGGATTCCCCACGCTGACACCGGTGAATGTGAGGGAACGCCCCGCCGCGTCGATCGGTTGCCCGATCAACTCCTCCACCGGGAGCGTGCAGGGCAAGGCGGACGGTGCAAACGTCGCCCGTCCCATGTCCACCGTGACGGTGCTGGCGTCGCCCCGCCGGTCGAGATGCAGATCAATTGTCACGAGGCCGCCTTTGGTCTCCACGGTAAAATGCCTCTTTCTGGTTTTCCCTGTCGCATGGAGGTAGCGGGCAAAAATTCTGAGACCGTTGCCGGATTTTTCCGCTTCACTGCCGTCGGGATTGAAGATGCGGAGGCCAAAATCCGCTTTCCTCGACGGCACGGCGGCCAAGATGCCGTCGCTGCCCAATCCCCAGTGACGGTTGCAGATCGCTTCGATCGCGCCTGGCGTGAGCGTGAAACTTAACTCCTTGGGGTCCATGACGAGATAGTCGTTGCCCAAGCCGTGTCCACGGAAAAACCCGTTTCTCATCGCTTACTCCTGGTGACGTCCACGTGATCGGGGAAAAAGAGGGTACTTGGCTGTAGCCCACCGGTCAATAGGTCAAGAGAGGAGACGAGGTCTACGCCGTTCGCTCGCCGGCCGGCCGCTCAATCAATTCAACTTCGTAGCCGTCGGGCGCATCGATGAAGATGAACCGACTGCCTGACGAGGTCGTGGTAGGACCATCCGTGATGCGAATGCCTAGTTGCTGCAGAGCGGTGATTGTCGCGTCGAGGTTTTCCACCTGGAAGGCGAGATGCACGAGATCTTCCTGCACGTTGACGGGGCCGCTGGCAGGGAAACTGCAGAGTTCAATCAACTCCTCGCTGTTCGGGACGCGCAAGAACGCTAGATGGGACCCCCGAGGCGACACCTTGCGTTCCAGCACCTCCAGCCCCAGCACTTTCGTATAGAAGGCGATCGTCTGGTCCATGTCGCTGACCCGCATCCGCGTATGAAGCAATTTCTGAACTTTCATGTGTCCCGCACGAGGCGCTGGGCCCTATCGAGCCGGCCCCGCCGTTTTTCGAAGAAGGATTTCAGCACTGCCGGGAATCAGAAAATTGGGCATCGGGCCGATTTCCTGAAAGCCCTGTTTGCGATAGAAGTCGCGCGCCCCCGTGTTGAAGTCTGACACGCAGGCGAACAGGTTTTTCGTTCGCGCAAACACCACCGCTTCCACATGGGCGAGCAGTTGCGTGCCGGTTCCCTGGTGTCTGGCCTCGCGGGCAACTCCGAGGAGTTCCAAGTAATCGCCAAGCAAGAATTTCTGCCGGACGATCGCAATGCCGGTCACCTGGCCTCCGGCTTCCGCGACGAAGCTTTCGCGGCCTTGCGGAATGGGGCAAAAGATCCGGCCCCAATCCTTGTCGTTATATCCGAGCGTTTTCCAGGGATCGGAATCCGCCAGCAACCGGATGACTCGCTCGCGGTCGTCTGGACGCATGGGTCTGATTGACTGCCCGGTCATCGGCTGGGCATGCATGACAGGAGGTCGCTCACGGTGGTCGGTGTGAGTCCTTTGCGAGGCAAGACCTCGGTCGTCAGGCGCTGGATGACTTGCCTGGTGTGCGTTCCCTTCCCGTTGGCATGGAGCACGACGATGCTGCCCCCTTTAGCGCGTTTGTCGATGCGAGCCACGATCTGGTCGGCCGAAAGCTTCGGATCGGGATCGCCGGATTCGATATTCCATTGGATGAAGCGAAGGCCCAACGTCCGGACGACGTCGACCGTCACATCATTGTACTCGCCGAACGGAGGACGAAACAGGACAGCCTCATGGGCATAGTGTTCGCTCAGCAGCTTGACCGGACCGAGAATTTCGTTCCGTTGTTCGTCCGCATTTTGCATTGGAAGATGCGCATGCACTTCGCCGTGGGTTCCGACCTCGAAAAAGCCGATTCCCAGCAACTGTTCGACCTCAGGGTCATGCTTGGCGATCCATTGGCCGGACATGAAGAACGTCGCCGGGATCTTGTGCTCGATGAGATAGTCGACCAGCGCCTGGTCAAAGCCCGCTCCCTTCCGGACAGGACAGAGATCAAACGTCAGTGCGATCGTGGGGCAGGCGGGAGGTCCCGCCTTCACGACCTGCGCCAGGCTGTCGTGCGGTGCAAGAGAAATCAGGACGGCCGATGCAGCTAGGATCCAGAGGCATCTGCGCAGCATGCCCTCTAGTATACCCGAAGACCATCGCGGCAAAATCTGCAAAGTGTCCTCGAGTTAGCGTCGTTTAAGATACGGCGCGTCCCGGGTGAACGATTGCAAAGCAATCGGTGGGTTGGGTGGGTGAAAACAATTGCCGAGGGTGGGTGGGTGAGAAGGTTGACGGTCCGCTTCGAGCATTGCTACTGTGAACGCATGTTGAATGCACCGTCTTGGGAAATCGGGCGTGCACTGGGGATTCCGATCCGCGTGCATCCGTCCTGGTTCCTTGTCTTTCTCTTTGTCACGTGGTCGCTGGCAACTGGATACCTTCCTGATGCCTTGCCTGGCCTGTCGGACTCTCGCTATTGGGCCATGGGCGCCGTTGCGGCCGTGCTGCTGTTTGTCTCGGTCCTCCTCCACGAGCTTGGGCATTCCTACGTCGCCCAGCGCTACAAGATCCCCATCGGCCAAATCACGTTGTTCTTGTTCGGCGGCGTCGCTCAAATGCGCGCGGAACCGCCCAGCCCCAAGGCCGAATTCTTGATTGCGATTGCCGGGCCTGTCGTCAGCTTTGCGCTGGGGGCGTTCTCGCTGGGCCTTGCCGCCGCTTCCGAGTGGTGGCCTGCGCCGTCCGGACAGGGGTTTGCCGTGCTTGGCGGACTTTTGGGATTGGTGAATGTCCAGCTGGGCCTGTTCAACTTGATTCCGGGATTTCCCCTCGACGGAGGCCGGGCGCTCCGTGCTGGGCTTTGGGCATGGGGACACGATTTTCAGCGGGCGACGAGCCGCGCGGCGTTGGTCGGTTTGGGATTCGGCGTGTTGCTCGCGGCATGTGGCGCTGTGTTGTTAGGGGGCGCCATCGGCGGCCTGTTCGATCCGTCGACTGCGAGCAACGGAGGCTGGCTCATGTTCATCGGCGCGTTTCTGTTCGGCGCGGCATGGAGCACCAGAAAGCAAATGACGCTTCGCATCGCGCTTTCCGGCACTTTGGTGCGCGATGTCATGGTGCGCGCCATCGTTACGATGCCTCCGCAGTTGAGCCTTCAGAGCGCCGTCGACGAGTTCTTCGTGGCCTATGGCTACGGCGGCTTTCCCGTGGTGGCCGACGGACAGGTGATCGGCGTCATTGCCGTCGAGGACGTGCAAGCCATTGCCCAGGGCTTATGGTCCTGGCGGACAGTGGGGGATGTGATGCGACCCGCCTCGTCAGACTTGTTCATCTCTCCTGAGGCGTCGATGATGCAGGCGCTGGAACGCATGGTGGGGGCCGGCTACGACCGGCTGGTGGTGATCGATGCCGGCCGTCCCGTCGGGCTCGTCACCCGATCCGCCGTCGCACAATTTCTCCAGTTACGCAAGGCGTGAGTCTGCGTCCCGATCTTGGCTTCAGAGCGGCTGCTTCCGCTCAGTCTGCGCGGGCGGCGCTGATGTTTTGCGCGATGGCGATGCGCACGAGATGCACGACGAGCAGAAATCCGTAGACCACGCAGAAGAATTTGAACGTGACCCGGTAAAAGTCCATGAGAATGATAGGCAGGCACAGAGCGAACAGGAGACTGGCGATCAGTGTCATGAACGTTAATCGCCGGCAGAACTCATAGGATGCTTCCTTCCCGATCGGTTTGAGGGCGCGTGCATAACGTTCGGCACGCTGAAGCCGCGCATCGTTGAGTAGAGACGTGCTGGTGCCCCAATACCGCAGGTAAACATACCCGGTCAGGATCATCACCCACGGCATCGCCCACAAGGGCCAATAGGCGGCCTCCCCATAGAGATCACTGCTTACGAGCGTGGCGAAGGAGGGCGCATAGAGAAGACCCAGCACCAGGGGAAGCATGCGCTCATCCTGAGGCCGTTCTCCGTCGGGACCGCCGTGAATCAATTCACGTTCAAACAATGGATACCCGTACTTGAGTACGACCAGCGCGATGGCCGCGCTCATGGTCTTGTCTGGCACGTAGCGGACCCAGGTTTGAAACCAATTGACGACCCACCAGCCGACATGTTCTCCCCAGGTCAATCCAAACAAGGATTCGAGGTACTGATGGACCATCTGTTCCCATTGGAGCACCCTGGCATGCAGCGTTTCGGCGACATCCGGGTTCAATGCAAAGGTCGAATGTTCGTTCAAAGCCGCTTGGATGAACGTGCCGGGAACGCTCATGACGGCGGCGCCGGCGACGCCGAAGATGTATAGAAACCAGGCATGCGACAGCGCGGAACTCTTGCCCGTCCGCAAGTACTTTTGAAATCCGCTCTGTCTGGCCATCCATCCCCAATAAACGGCACCGGTCATGCTGACGAGCGACCACGGGAAAATCATCACGTCCGCTCCCGATTGCGGAAAGAGGAGCCAGTTGATGACCGAATTGGAGAGCAAGCCCACGATCGCTCCCCACCACGGGCCGAGCAGAAAGGCCACGAGTGCCGTGCCGGTCATGTCGAGATAGAGGATGCTTTCCAGGTGCCGGCTCAAGGTGAGACCGACATAATTGAGCAGGAGACCGGCAGACACGATGACGCCGGTTTCGTACATCAAGAGATACGAGGTGCCGCGAAAAGGCTTGGTGGAAAAGAAATCCACGCTTGGCCCGCTGTCCTGTGTCTGCCGTTCCTGTTGGACCGAAGTCTTCCGATCCTTGCGAGAGCCCAACCGATGCCTAATGTCTATCAGTTTTTCCATGACCGTCAGCAAAGCGGCGATGAAGCCGGCCAGTGTTCCGCCAAGCATCAGGAGTTCTTTTCCGATGTCTTCGGGCATGCCTGTCCCCTCCGTGTCGGGATGTATTCTAACGATGAAGAGGAGTCTGGGCCAGGAAAAGCCCAGAAGCCGACAGGGCGCTGATCAGCGACTGACGGGGGATGGCGGCGATGCGATGTCGGGCTGAACGAAGCCGGCGGCTGCCGCGGCCTGACTCCGTTGCTGGAGCGCATGAGCGAGGACGGCCCCCAAGAGAAACAGCAGTGCAGAGTAGTAGATCCAGAGCAGCAAGAGAATGACTTCGAGCAGGGAGCCGTAGAGTTTCGTGTAGACGGTGGCGTATTCGTTGTACGTGACAAAAATCAGTTTCGCCGCGACCCAGAGCAGACTGAAGGTCAACGAGCCGATGAGGGCCTCCCGCCATTGCGGCCGCCGCCGAGGGACATAGCGGTACAACGCGCCGACCGTGAGAAAGGCCATAATAAAGGGAAGAGTGTACGTCAAAAATACATCATGCGCGGCGAGAGCGATCAGATCGAGCCCCCACAAGTGCGGCGCATAGGCCGTCAGCAAATTCACGGTCTCGGTTGCAACATACGACAGGATCAAGAGTATTCCGACCACCCCCTGAGAGGCGACCGCAATGGCGCTGGAGATCAAGGGATGGCGTTTCCATGTGCTGTCGAACACGACGTTGAGCGCATAATCCACCTCATAAAAGACCAGCGTGCCGAACCAGGCGAAGGACAAGAACACGAGCCAGCGAACCGTGTCCAGTTCGCCGATGCGCTGGAATTCCTCCGCCAGGCGTTCTCCGAGAGTGGGGAGAAACCCTATGAGAAAGCTCAAGAGCACCCGACCGCCGATCACTTCGTGACTGACGACAAAGCTCACGCCATACAGCACCATGAAGCCGAGAGGAAAGAGGGAGAGGAGCGAGAAAAAGGCCAGTGAGGCCGCCAGGCTGCCACACCCGTGCCGGAGGAAGGATTTCGTCAGATCCGACAGCAGCCGCCAGAAGGACATGAGCATTACTAGCCTAGCCTAGCAGAGTTTCACGGTCGGGCACGACTGAAAAAAGACGTGGCCCCGTGCTATTTGAGCAGAAGGACGGACTGAAGTGCGAGGGTGACGACAGGATTGGGAAACAAACCGAAGATGATCACGCCGGCGACGGCGCAGGCCAACACAATCGACAGCGCCGGGGAAGGCACGAGATGCGGGGTCTCGGCGGCGGTCGCCTCGGGGTCCCGCATGTACATCAGCATGACGACGCGCATGTAATAGTAGGCAGACACCGCCGAAAAAATCAGTCCCAGAGCGGCGAGCCAGCTCAGGCCTGCCTCAACGGCGGCCATGAACACGTAGAACTTGCCGATGAACCCCGCGGTCGGCGGGATGCCGGTCAGCGAGACCATGAACACCAGCATGATCAGGGCGGCCACCGGCTGGCGTTTGGCGAGGCCGGTAAAGTCTTCGATCTCGTCCCCTTCGAGCCCGCCCTTGCGAAACATGGCAATGACTGCGAAGGCTCCAAGCGTCATGAATGCATAAAACGTCAGGTAGAGCATGACGCTGGCGATGCCAGGGGTACCCCCCGATTCACCAGCGCTTCGCCCGGCGGCGGCGAGGCCGATTAAGGCGTAGCCGGCATGTGCAATGCTCGAGTAGGCCAACATGCGTTTGATGTTGGTCTGCACGATGGCGACGACATTGCCGAGCACCAATGTGACGACGGACAGCAGCACAAACAGCACGGACCAATCGGCCTTCAATCCGCCGAGTCCCTCGATGAAGACACGGAGAAAGGCGGCGAAGCTGGCGGCCTTCGAGGCGACGGCCATGAAGGCGGTCACCGCTGTCGGCGCGCCCTGATACACATCGGGCGTCCACATATGAAAGGGGACGACCGCGAGTTTGAAGCCGAACCCAACCGTCAACAAGATGGTGGCGATCAGGAGCATGGGATCATCGAATCCCCTTGCGCCCAGCGCGCCTGCGATCGTGCTCAGTCTGGTGCCGCCGCTCAGTCCATAGAGGAGAGAGATGCCATACAGCAGCAGGCCGGAAGAGAATGCGCCGAGCACAAAATATTTGGCCGATGCCTCGAGTGAGCGCGGCGACGAGCGTTTCAGCCCCGCCAAGACGTAGAGTGAAAGCGACATGAGCTCCGTACCGAGATAGATCGTCAGCAGATCCGCTCCCGAGACCATGACCATCATGCCCGACAGGGCGAGGAGGATGAAGGCATAATATTCGCCCAGATGAAGTCCTTCGATTTTCAGGTAGGGGAGCGATATCAGAATCGTCAACCCCGTGGCTCCGTAGAGCAGGAGCTTCCAAAAGCGCGCGTATCCATCGACGACGACCAGGTCGTTGAAGGCCGACAGAGAGACATTCTGGACACCGATTTGCCCGCCGGTGAGGCCGACGCAAAGCGCCAGACTCCCAAGACTGAGCCAAGCCAGAAGCTCTTTCCTCGACCGTGGCGTCACAGGATCCAGAATCAGAACCAGGCAAGCCGCGGCGACGACGACCAGCTCGGGAAGAATGATGATGAGGTCCGTTCCGTACGACGTCATGGTCGTCCGTTCTCCGTCTGACCGCTCGACACGACCGAGGGAACGACCGCGGCCGAAGGATGGGAATTCGGAGCGACCTTGGTTCGCGCCATGGTCTCCAACGTTTTGGTCACGGTGCTATGCATCCGGGTGACCAGAGGATTCGGATAGACGCCGATCCAGAAGACGAGTCCCACGAGTGGCAGAAGGATTGTGAACTCTCTAAGTCCGATATCCTTTAAATGCGGCAGCTCGCGCGGGAGGGCGACGCCGAACACGACGCGTTGAATCATGTATAGCAGGTAGGCGGCTGCGAGGATGACGCCCAATGAGGCGAGAGCGGCTGCGGCTTTGCTCCAGAGAAAGGTCCCGACCAGGACCAGAAACTCACCGACAAAGCTGTTGGTGCCCGGAAGACCGAGGGAGGACAGCGCAAAGATCACCAGGAGCGTCGCGTAGCGGGGCATGGGCTTGGCCAGGCCGACATTGTCGGCAATCAATCGGCTGTGGGTTCGCTCATAGATGATGCCGACGCAGAGGAAGAGCGCGCCGGTCGTGATGCCGTGATTGACCATTTGCAGGACTGCACCCTCAATGCCTTGTTGGTTCATGACAAACAGGCCGAGCGTCACGAATCCCATGTGGCTGACGCTGGAATAGGCGATCAATTTTTTGAGATCCACCTGGGCCAGCGCCATGTAGGCTCCATAGATAATCGCGATGATCGAGAGGGCTGCAATCAACGGCGTCATGGCCTGACTCGCGTCCGGCAGCATCGGCAGACTAAAGCGTACGAACCCATAGGCACCCATCTTCAGCAGCACGCTGGCGAGGATTACGCTCCCTGCGGTCGGTGCTTCGACATGCGCATCGGGCAGCCAGGTGTGGAACGGGAACATCGGGACCTTCACGGCGAAGGCGGCGAAGAATGCCAGAAACACCCATTGCTGCAGGGCCGCGGGGTACGTCACCTGACTGAGCGCCAGCACATCGAACGTGCGCCCGCCATAGAAGTACAGCACGAGGATGGCCACCAAAAGGAGCACGCTGCCCGCCAAGGTGTACAGGAAGAACTTGATGGCGGCGTACAGGCGGTTGGGACCGCCCCAGACGCCGATGAGCAGGTACATCGGGATCAGCATCGCTTCCCAAAAGACGTAGAACAACACAAAGTCCAGCGCCGCGAAAACGCCGAGCATGGCGGTCTCCATCACCAGCAGAACGGCCATGAACGTCCGCACCCTCGTGGTGATGGCGTTCCAGGACACCAGGACGCAGAGGGGCATCAGTGCGGCGGTCATCAGTTCGAGCGGAAGACTGATGCCGTCGATGCCGAGGCTGTAATGGATCGGGGGCGACGTGATCCAGGCCACGTGCTCGACGAATTGCATGCGGCTGGACGACGGATTGAACAGCCACCAGAGAGGCAATGCCACGAGGACATCCAGAACCGTTGTCGCCAGCGCGATCGTCCGGGCGTGGCGCTCGGGTGCAAGGTAGAGCGCACCGGCTCCCGCCAGCGGCAGGAAGATCAGAATACTCAGCCAGGGAAACCAGTCGGGTTGCATCAGCGTCACATCACCATCAACAGGGTCAGGATCACAACCGCGCCGAGCGCCATGCCCAGCGCGTAATGCTGCGTTTGTCCGCTTTGCACGAGGCGCAGGAACCAGGCGCCCCAGGCGATCGCCCTTGCGACGCCATTGACGGCCCCGTCGATGACGGCGACGTCGATGCGCTTCCATAATTCAACGGCCACCGTGAACGTCGGACGGACGATGCTGCGGTCATAGGCTTCGTCGAAGTACCATTTATGGAAAGACCACTCATACGCCGTCCGCCACTGGTGAGCCCAGCGATCGGGCAGCGAGGGATGCAACACATAGGCGTAGTAAGCGCCCCCGATTCCCAATAATCCCATCGCTGTCGCGAGCAGCATGATTCCCATTGCTCCGCCGCCATGCGCACCGTCGCCGCCTTCAAACACCGGCGCGAGAAACTCCGGGATGCCGACATACCCTGTCGCAATGCTCAGCACGGCCAAGATGACGAGCGGCACCGTCATTGTGGGCGAGGGTTCATGGACATGTGCGGCGTGCTGTTGGTCCACCCGGGAAGGACCCCAGAAGGTCACAAAGACCAACCGGAAGCTGTAGAAGGCGGTGAGGAGCGCCGTGAGAACACCGAACATACTCAATACCTGTCCGAGCGGTCCAGCTGCCCAGGCGGAGACGAGAATGTCGTCCTTGCTGAAAAACCCGGCGGTTAGCGGAAAGCCGGCCAGCGCGAGAGAGCCGATCACGAAGGTCCAATAGGTGATCGGCAGCCGATCCTTGAGGCCGCCCATCCGGCGCATGTCCTGCTCATGGTGCAGGGCGATGATGACCGAACCGCAACCCAAGAACAGCAGCGCCTTGAACGCTCCATGCGTCATGAGGTGATATATGCCGGCGGCGTAGGCCCCCAGCCCGCACGCCATCATCATGTAGCCCAGTTGGCTCATCGTCGAGTACGCGACGACCCGCTTGATGTCCGTCTGCGTCAGGGCGATGGTCGCCCCAAGCACCATTGTGATGGCACCCACGACCGCAACAACGGACATCGCGGTCGGCGACGCGTTATACAACGGGGCAAGTCTGGCCACCATGAAGACCCCGGCGGTGACCATCGTAGCGGCGTGGATGAGGGCGGAGATCGGCGTCGGGCCTTCCATGGCGTCTGGCAGCCACACATGGAGCGGAAACTGCGCGGACTTTCCGATGGCGCCCATGAAGAGCAGGAGGCAGATCACCGTGATGGTCGAGACCTCGAAGCTGCCCCCCACTGGTTCAAGGATGTTCATCACCTGTGCCGTCGCCGGCCCCACGTTGGCGAAGGCGGTCGCATAATCCAGAGAATCGAACGTGGTGAAGACGAGCAGCAAGCCGAGCATGAATCCGAAGTCTCCCACGCGATTCACGACGAAGGCCTTTGTGGCGGCGGCAACGGCAGACTGGCGTTCGTACCAATGGCCGATCAAGAGGTAAGAACAGAGGCCGACGGCTTCCCAAAACACGAACAGCTGCAGAAAATTATCGGCCAGTACCAGCATCAGCATGGAGAATGTGAACAAGGCGATATAGCTGAAGAAGCGCGCGTATCCCGGCTCGCCCTGCATGTAACCGATGGTATAGACGTGCACCAGTGCACTGACGGTGGTGACGAGCAGCAACATGACCGAGGTCAGGCGGTCGATCGAGAGCCCGATATGAACGTCGAGCATGCCAGAGGTCAGCCAGGTATACAGGCGAATCGTGGAATGGTGCCCGCCCGCCACGTCGAAGAACGCAAGGATCGAAATTCCGAGCGAAAGCACAATGGCCGGAACCGCCACGAGATGCGCCTTATCCCTGATCCAATGCCCGAACATGCCGAGGATCAAGAAGGAGGCCAACGGCAGCAATGGAATGAGTTCGTAAGTCATCTCACCATTTCATCAGCTGAAATTCGTCGACATTGATCGTGTGTTTCGCCCGATGCAGGGCGATGATGATGGCAAGCCCGACCGCCACTTCGGCTGCGGCGACCGTGAGGGCAAAGAACACGAAGACCTGGCCGGCGATGTTGTGAAGCGATTGTGAAAAGGCGACGAAGTTGATGTTGGTGGCGTTCAGCATCAACTCCACGGAGAGCAAAATGATGATGATGTTGCGTCTGATCAACACGCCGACCAGGCCCGTGAAGAAGACGACTGCGCTGAGCGTGACGTAATACGACAGGGGAATCATCAGACTTCTCCCTGTTGCATCCGGAACGTGCTCATTGCAGCGACTCGCCGCTCAGGTCCTTTTTGGCCAAAATGATGGCGCCGATCATCGCGACGAGCAGAATCAACGATGCGACTTCGAAGGGAAAGAGATAGGTCGAGTACAGGACGTCGCCCAGGGATTCCGTGTTGCCCAACCCCTCCACACTCGGCTCGGAAACGGGGGGTCTGGCCCCGGCCGTCCGTCCCTTCACGAGCGTCAGTACGACCGCTTCGAGCACCAAGATGGACCCGACGGCGGCTGCCACCGGCCACTGGCGGTGGTAGCGCTCGTCGTGCTTGAGGTTCAGCAGCATGACCACGAACAGATAGAGGACCAGAATGGCCCCTGCATAGACGATCACCTGAACTGCGGCGAGGAACTCAGCATGCAGCGTGACGTACAGACCGGCGACGTGGAAGAACATGATCAACAGGGAGAGCGCGCTGTAGATGGGGTTGCGTAATGCGACGACGAGCACCGAGGAGGCGGCGATGACCAGGGCGAAGTAAAAAAAGAAGAACTGTGCCATCGTTAGGTCGGCATTCCCGTCATCGCGAACAAGGCGCGTTCCTCCGTCCAGCCCGACGTCTCTTGTCTCGACCGGTCATGGCGGCGCGTCAGTTGGGCTTCGGGGGGACGTGGCTAAATGAGACATTGAAAAACGCGACGTTCGGGTGCTGCAACTCGAGCCGCTTCTCGCGAACCGGGAACGAACGGTCGCCGATGGCGAGCAACTGGTCCTTATTCAGGTGCAGTTGACGCTTGTCGTACACCGACCACTCGAATTCACGGCTCATCCCGAGCGCGTCCACCGGACAGGCATCGACGCACATCCCGCAAAACAGGCAGCGCGTCATGTCCATATAATATTCCTTGGCGTACCGCTTGGTAGGTTCTCCCGGGACTTCGGAGCTGACGACGCGGATGACGCGAGACGGGCAGGCGGCTTCGCAGAGATCGCACCCGACGCATTTTTCGGTTCCGTCGTCGTAGCGCAACAGGCCGAGCATGCCGCGATAATTGTCCGGAAGGATCCGCTTTTCGTGAGGGTATTGCACCGTGATCGGCTTGTAGTGGAGCAGATGCGACATCGTCGCCTTCATGCCGACGAGGATTTCGTAAAAGGTAATGGTCTTCAGCCAGACGATGAATTTCTGCATGTCGAACACTTATCCCTTCGGAAACAGATACGCGGCGATCGACGTGACCACGATGTTTCCCAGCGCGATCGGCAACATGACTTTCCAGCCGAACTTCATCAGCTGGTCATAACGCAAACGGGGCAGGGTTGCACGGAGCCAAAAAAACAGGAAGAGAAAGGTATACACCTTTACCGTGAACCAGGCGATGTTTTCGGCCCAGGCGATGCTCTCGAGGCCGAGGTGAGCCAAAATCGTCCCTGGGTAGGGGGCGTTCCAGCCACCCAGGAACATGGCTGCAGCCACGCAGGATACCAGCACCATGTTGGCGTATTCCGCAATGAAGAAGAAGGCGAAGCGCATGCCGCTATATTCCGTAAAAAAGCCGGCCACCAGCTCGCTCTCGGCTTCCGGTAAGTCGAAGGGCACGCGGTTCGTTTCCGCCACGGCCGAGATGACATACACGACGAAGGCAAAAATCTGGGGTGCGGGGAGGGCGAATACAAACCAGTGCCAGAATCCGCCGGATTGCGCTTCGGTAATTTTGACAAGGCTGAGCGAGCCGGAAAGGATCAGGACGCCGACGATGGCAAGGCCCACGTTGAGCTCGTAACTGATCACCTGGGCAGCGGACCGCAGGCCTCCCAACAGCGAGTACTTGCTGTTGGACGCCCATCCGCCAAGGATGATGCCGTAGGCGCCGATCGAGGTGAACGCCAGGATGTACAGAATACCGATATTGATGTCGCTAATGACGAACGGCTCGACCGTGATGCCGAACACTTCGATCTTGTGGCTCGGACCGAACGGCACCACCGCGAAACCGATCAGGGCGGGTACCATCGCGAGGATCGGCGCGAGGCTGAACATAAACTTGTTCGCACCGGCCGGGACGATGTCTTCTTTGAAGAACAGTTTCAAGCCGTCGGCGATTGGCTGGAGGATGCCATAGGGGCCGACTTCCATGGGGCCCATGCGGTCCTGCATCCAGCCGAGCACTTTCCGTTCGGCGAGGGTCAGGATCATCACCGTCAACATGACCACGCCCATGACGGCGGCGATTTGGGCCAACGACACTGCGAGTCGCAAGCTGAGTTCAGTCACGAGAACACTCCTTCTTCGCTCTGAGCACTGTCAAGCCTTGACGATCGACACCGATGTCGTTCTAAACGCAGGCACCTTTGTGACCGGGTCGACCGTGCAGTCAAACAGTAATGAGGCGCGTTGCGCAAAGTGGTCGGGGAACCACACCGTTCCCGCGGGGACGCGTTCCACGAGCTTGACGGTCGTCACCAGTTCGCCTCGACGGTTCGACACCCGGACGCGATCACCATCGGCAATAGTGAGTCGCTCGGCCTCGCTCCGGTTCATTCGCAGCACCGGCTGTTCTTCGAGTTCCAGCAATCCCTTCGCACGAGTAGACAGCTTTCCAGAATGAAACAGGCTTTGCGTCAGGCGCATGTGCCAAGTGGTCCCGTCAGTCTGCGGTCGACGCGGGGCCAGAGTATAGCGAGTGGCGATGTCTTGGCGATAGTCCCCCGCGACGTACCGTTCGACGGCGGCGGGATCTACCTTGGGCGGAATCGGTGCCGGTCCGAGCAATCCATAGCCGGGAATCACGCTCCGGACCTCTTTGAGCACGTCTTTGCTCTCGCCGTACTCGAACGATGTGCCCAGCAGCATCGACAGCGTGGACAAGATCTCCCAATCCGGCCGGCTCTCGCCCGCCGGCTCGATCGCCGGACGAATCATCTGCAGATGGCCCTCTTCGTTGGTCCAGGTGCCGGTCTTCTCCAGCGGCGCAGCGGCCGGAAGCACCACATGCGCCAGCGCGGCCGTTTCGGTGAGGAAGAGCTCCTGGCAGACCAACAACTCCAAACTTTTGAGTGACCCGGCGACATCGAGGTGAGCGGGGAGACTGCCAACCGGGTTTTCACCGACCACGACCATGGCTTTCAACTCGCCGGCCCTGGCCTTCTCGATCATCTCGTTCAGAGTGGCGCCGGCGGCGCTCGGAAGCTCGGCTTTCCAGGCGCGGGCCAACGGTGAGCGTTCGCCGGCGACCGCGACGTCCTTTGCACCCGGAAGCAGCTCAGCGAGGGCTCCCATCTCCACGGCGCCTTGATCGTTGTTTTCTTCGGCGAGCGGTGCAAAACCGCAGCCCGGTTCGCCCAGTTTTCCAGTAAGCAGGAGCACATCGAGCAGGTTCAGACAGGCGCCATAGCCGCCGGCGCTTCGCAACAGATCCTGACCGGCCAGCACCACGACCCGACGCCCCTGCGCAATAGCCGTGGCCATTTCGATGAAGATGTCGCGAGTGGTTCCGGTCGCCGCTTCGATGTCCGTCCAGGAGAGCTTCCCGAGAGCGTCTGACAACGCCGAGACGTACGCCGTCGACCGGTTCTGCAGCGACTGTTCGACGTGCCGGCCGTCCACGACGGCTTTGAGGAGGCCCATCAGCGCGTCACCGAATTGAGCGGTCGGGACACCGACATGCAGTTGGGCCAGGTTGGTGATATTGCTGATCGAGTCGATGCCTGGCTGTGTCGCTTCAACGGTCAGGAGCTTGGCCTGCCGCTTTTTGACCGCTTCCTTCACCCGGAGGCCGGCAACCGGATTGGTCTCCGTGATACTGGTTCCGACGAGCAGCAGCACATCGGCCTCGACGATGTCGTCGAAGGTGACAGTCCATCGATGCGTCCCTTGCACGCGACGCATCGCTTGCACCGCGTTGACCTGGCCGTAGCGGGCGCTGCTGTCAAGGTTGTTCGTCCCGATCACGAGACGCATAAACTTCTGAAAGACAAACAGCTCTTCGTTCGTGCAGCGGCTCGAAACCAAGCCGCCGAACGCGTCGGCGCCATGAGCCGCCTTGAGACGGGCGATTTGCTGCGCGGTATACTCGAGCGCCTCCTCCCACGTCGTTGCCTCGAGGAGGCCGTTTCGGCGGATGAGCGGTTTCGTCAGGCGATCCGGATGGCTCGTGGCATGAAACCCGAAAAACCCCCGCGCGCAGAGGTCGCCGTTATTGCGGCCGGCCCCATACGACGAGTTGACTTCGATCAGTTCGTTGTCCTTGGTCTGCACCGTGATCTGGCAGCCGTCGCCGCAGTATTGGCAGATCGTATCCGCGCGTTTGAGCATCCACGGGCGGTACTCATACATGGACAGGCGGCTGGTGATGGCGCCCACGGGACAAATCTGGACGCAGCCGCCGCAGAATTCACAATCGAGCGGGTGCGACCCGAAGGCTTTGATTTCCGTCATGGTGCCGCGACCGGCGGGGGCCAGCGCCTTGACGTCCATCACCTCGTCGCAGTACCGGACGCAGCGCAGGCATTGCACGCAGCGGTTCATCTGCGTTTCGATGAGCGGGCTAAAATATTCCTTTTGAAACACGCGTTTGGTCTCGATAAACCGGCTGCCCGTGGCCGTGTACTCATGTGAGAAGTCTTGAAGGTCGCACTTGCCCCCCTGATCGCACACCGGGCAATCCAGGGGATGGTTCGCCAGGATGAACTCCAACACCGACTTGTGCGCATCATTGACGACGGTCGTGGCAGTCCGCACGGACATCCCGTCGGTCGCGATCGTGCTGCACGACGTTTGAAGCTTCGGCATTTTTTCGATTTCCACCAAGCACATCCGGCAGTTCGCGTCCGGCTTCAGTTTCGGGTGATAACAGAAGTGCGGAATCATGACGCCGACCCGGCGGGCGGCCTCGATCACGAGGGTGCCCTTGGGCACGGTGATTTCAATGCCGTCGATCGTGAGCCGGACGTTATTGGATGCGGGAGCAGTCATGGGAGGTTCCAATTCGGCCGGCTGGAGCGCGGCCGTTATCCTTTCATGGCTACGGGATGCGGACGCAGCAGATTCGACGCTTCCGCCTCGTGGATAAGCGCAATGTATTCGGGGCGCCAATGCTTCAGCGTGCTCATGATCGGCGCGACTTCGGCGTCCCCGAAGGCGCATACCGTGCGACCGGCGATGTTCTTGCAAAGGTCCGTCAGCGTTTCCAGGTCCTGCGCGCGGCCTCGCTTAGCGACGATGCGGCGCATGGTTTGCACCAGCCAGGAGCTGCCCTCGCGGCAGGGACTGCACTTGCCGCAGGACTCATGGTAGAAAAATTCCATCAGGCGCAATGCAGCCCAGACCATGCTGGTGCCTTCCTCCATGATCGTCACACCCCCGGAGCCAAGCATCGATCCGGCGGCCGCAACCGATTCAAAATCCATCTTGACGTCAAGGTGGTCGGGAGTCAGAAACGGCGCCGACGCACCGCCAGGGATGAAGGCCTTCAGGGGTTTGTCCGAGCGCATGCCGCCCGCATGCTCGTAAATCAATTCCCGGAAGGTGATGCCCATCGGCACTTCGTAATTGCCCGGGCGCTTGACGTGTCCGCTGACACAGAAGATGCGCGTGCCTGTGCTTTTGGGAGGTGAACCGATGGCCGCAAACCATTCGGGACCCCGAGTGAGGATGTGCGGCAGGTTCGCCAGCGTCTCCACGTTATTGACCACGGTCGGCTTGTTATAGAGCCCGTGCGTAGCGGGAAAAGGCGGCTTGACGCGGGGCAAGCCGCGTTTGCCTTCGAGCGACTCCAGCAATGCGGTTTCCTCCCCGCAAATGTACGCGCCCGCTCCTCGATGTACCCAGACGTCGACCGTCACGCCGGTGCCTTGAATGTTTTTGCCGATATAACCTGCCCGGCGGGCCTCCCCGATCGCCTCCTCAAGGATTCGCGCTCCCAGGACAAACTCGCCCCTTATATAGATGTAGGCGGTCTCGGATCCAATCGCGTAACAGGCCAGAACGATCCCTTCCAGCATCTGATGAGGATCCCGCTCGATCAGTTGGCGGTCTTTAAACGTCCCGGGCTCGCTTTCATCGGCATTGCAGCAGAGGTAACGAGGGCCCTGGTAATCCTTGGGGAGGAAACCCCACTTGACCCCGGTGGGGAAGCCGGCGCCGCCACGCCCGCGGAGCCCCGACTTAATGACGAGCTGCGTCACGTCGGCGGGTGACATCTTTCCCAGAATTTTCTTAAGCGCCTGATAGCCGCCCGTTTTTTCATACTCGGCGAGTGTGCCGGTATACCCGGGCTGACTCATGTTTTTTAGTAAGATCGGTTCGTGCTTGGGCATACTCTCAACGTCCCGGCGTTTCCGCTTTCGCTGCAACCGGTTCAGGCCACATGAACGGACCAGTTTTCAATGCGGATGATCCGGTCGACCTGAGGTCCGACAAAATGCGGTCGAGCTTCTCTTCCGTCAGCCGCTCGTAGTAATCGTCGTTGATCTGCATCATCGGGCCGGTGCCGCAGGCTGCGAGACATTCCACGGTGGAAAGCGTAAAGGCGCCGTCCGGTGTCGTCTCGCCAGGTCCGATCCCGAGCTTGGCTTTGATCCAGCCGATCAAGGTGTCCGATCCCACGAGCGCGCACATCAGGGATTTACAGACCTGAATATGGAACTGTCCCACCTGCTTCAAATTGAGCATCGTGTAGAAGGTGACGGTCTCGTACACTTGTGGAGGCGTCAATTTCAAAATCCCCGCAATCTCGACCATCGCCGCTTCGGTGATATAGCCCCGTTCCCGTTGGGCCAGATAGAGCAGCGGGATCAAGGCCGACCGCTTGAGCGGATACCGGCTCACGATGTCGTCGATTTCCTGTTGGTACTTCTCTTTCAGCATGTCATCTATCGCATTCTCCCATCACGATGTCGTACGTGCCGAAAATCGTGATGATGTCGGAGATTAAATAGCCTCGCGCCATATGGTCGAAGGCGCCCATATGAACGAAGGACGGAGCGCGGATCTTCAGGCGATAGGGTCGGGCGCTCCCGTCGCTGACGATGAAGAATCCCAGTTCGCCCTTCGGAGCTTCCGTCGCACAATAGGTCTCTGCTTTCGGGGGTTTGAATCCCTGCGTAAAGATAATGAAATGGTGAATCAGGCTTTCCATGTCGCGCATGACGAGCGGTTTGGGCGGAGGGATGTATTGGGGCGCGTCCGCCATGATCTGTCCTTGCGGCAACTGATCCAAGCACTGTTTGATGATTCGCGCGCTCTGCCGCATTTCCTCCATCCGCACCCAATACCGGTCGTAGGTGTCGCCGTTCTTGCCGATCGGCACCTCCCAATCCACCTTGTCGTACACCCCGTAAGGCTCGTATTTACGGACGTCATACGCAACACCGGAACCGCGCAGCACGGGGCCCGTACAGCCAAAGCTGATCGCATCCTCCGCCGAGATCACCGCCACATGTTTGGTGCGGCCGAGCCAGATGCGATTGGCGGCGATCAGCGAATCGTACTCTCTGACGTTGTCGGGAAACGTGTCGAGAAATGTCTTCAGCCGCAGCACCAAATCTGGCGTGAAATCGCTGTCGACGCCGCCGATCCGATAATAATTCAACGTCAGCCGGGCGCCGCAGAGCTTCTCGAACATATCGAGCAACGTCTCGCGTTCCCGGAAGGTCCAGAAGAACACCGTCATCGCACCGATGTCGAGGGCCTGCGTTCCCAGCCAAAAGAGGTGGCCGACGATTCGCTGCATTTCGGCGACGATCGTACGGATATACTCCGCGCGCTCCGGTATCGTAATGCCGAGAAGCTTCTCGACTGCGCGTACGTACGCATAGTTGTTCGCCATCGCGCAGACGTAGTCGAGTCGGTCCGTGTGGGGGATGACCTGCATATAGGCCAACCCTTCGCACAGTTTCTCGACTCCGCGGTGCAGGTATCCCAGGTCCGGCGTGGCTTTCACGATCCGCTCGCCGTCCAATTCGAGGACGACGCGGAGCACTCCATGCGTGCTCGGGTGCTGCGGCCCCATGTTCAGCAACAGCTCTTCCCGGCGCCGGGAGTCCGGCGGCGCTTCGGCTCTGAACGCCTCCTTCTGCGGCTCGGGGATTTCGCCGTCGGCGAGCTCGACCGGTGGTTCATCCAGTCGCGGGATGAACTCGAACTGGCTGCGCCAGCCGCGGCCCTCGGCCGGAAAATCTTTTCTCAGGGGGTAGCCTTCCGCGTAATCTTCTGGCAACAAGATCCGCCGCAGATCCGGATGCCCCGAGAAGCGGATGCCCATCATGTCGTAGACTTCCCGCTCGAGGAACTCTGCGCCCTTCCAGACGGAGGTCACGGAGGCAATCGTGGGATCGTCCTCGGACAGGCGGGTCTTCACGCGGAGCCGGCGATGGTGTGACAGCGAGTGCAAATGATAGACGACCTCAAACCGCTGCCGGTCCTCCGGGTAGTCCACCGAGCAGATATCCGTCAGATGGTCAAATGAGGCGTCGGGCGCATCGTGAAGAAACCGCGTCAGATCGAGAATGCGCTCAGCCGCCACGTGGACGGTCACCTCAGAGCGTGCCGTATCCGCCTCGACGGACAAGACCGTTTGAGGAAACCTCGTCATCAACGTTTCAACCAACGATTCCATGACTATTTCACGAACACCTTTTCACGCTGAATCTTTTCCTGCAGCTTCAAGAGCCCGTCCATCAGAGCCTCCGGCCGTGGCGGGCAACCGGGGACGTACACATCAACCGGCACGATCTGGTCGACGCCCTGCACCACCGCATAACTGTTGTAGTGGTTGCCGGACGTGGCACAGGACCCCATGGAAATCACGTAGCGCGGCTCCGGCATCTGGTCGTAGATGCGTCGTATGACAGGCGCCATTTTCCGGGTGACGGTGCCTGCCACGATCATGAGATCCGATTGTCGAGGCGAGGCACGAAAGACCCCTGCGCCGAACCGGTCGATGTCATAGCGCGATGACACGCTGGCGATCATCTCGATCGCGCAGCAGGCGAGACCGAACGTCATCGGCCACAGGGCCGACTTTCGGGCCCAGTTCACGACCGCATCCAGATTGGTCGTGATAATATTGGCCTCAAATTGTCGTTCTAAAAAGCTCATCTTCCTCTCACTTTTCCCTCGTCTTAGAATGGGAACTGAGCGGGTGACGGCGATTTGGGCGCCCAGCCGCCTGCAGCGGGGTCCCCACACCGGGCGGGGTGCGAAGCCGGCTGGGCTGATCGCCGGCAGGACCCGCTCAAATTCTCGCTCAATCCCATTCTAACGCCCCCTTCTTCCATGCGTACCAGAGTCCCACAAGAAGAATGGCGATGAACACTAGCATCTCGACGAGGCCCAGGAGGCCGAGCGATTGGAAGCGCACCGCCCACGGAATAATGAAAATCACCTCGATGTCGAAGATGACGAAGAGCATGGCGATAATGTAGTAGCGCATCGGAAACTGGACGCGCGCGTCAGAAAATAAGGGGCTTCCGCTCTCGTAGGGATTGAGTTTGGCTCGGTAAGGACGATGCGGGCGGACAAGACGGCCGGCCAGAAGCTGAATCGCGGCGAACACGATCGAAATGCCGATAAACAAGAGAATCGGCAGGTAATTCAGAGGAACGGCTTCGTCCGCCATAACCCTATTCAATCCTTACGCCGCAGCGTGGCGGCTCAATGCTGACCCGAAAAACGGTTTGAAGCTCAATCCATCGAGCGCCGGCGCCTCGAGGCCCTTGTGCTGGACAAGAATTTTAAAGGTGCGTCCCATGCCCTCGGGCTTGAGCAGGTGCAGCGCCGCTCGAAATTCCGGAGTTTCCGGCGCCAGTTGAGCGATCATCTCTTCGACGCCAAGGCCCATCAGAAAACTCATCTGATTCGTAAAGCCGGTCACGGAGAGTCCGGCCTCCTCGCCCACCGTCGCCAGCGTCGTAAAGTCCACGTGCGCGGTCATATCTTGTATCCCCACCCGCACGAAGGAATCTTCGGAGGCCATCTGTGAGCAGTAGCACAGCAGCGTGCCTTTTGACCGTTGAGGACCGTAGAGATCCTCGGCGGAATGTCCATAGTCGATCGTGATCACGACACCGCGGTTCATGCTTGCCGCGACCTGCCGCATCCAGACGGGCGCACGGAGATTGATCTCCGTGCGATACCCTTCAGCAAGCTCAATGTGCAAATTCCGAAAATAGTCTTCGATCTCAGGCGTCGACGGATCTCGAAGGCATTCGACAAAGCGCCCGTCCCGGACCTCCACGAAGATTTCCTTGAGGCCGTGACCGACTTTTTCAACCCGATGCACTGGAAAGGCATCCGGCAATTCATTGCTGAACATGAGGCCCGTCATGCTGCCGGCCGCGAGGCTGCTGAGATCTTCCAGCCAGCTCACCGGACCCGAGTGCCTGAGCCAGGGCTTCAGCTGTTCTTGCTGAAGTGCGCGCATGGCCGGGCTGCATTCAATGAGCACATACCGTAGCCGTTCTGCCAAAGACTCAGACATCCCCTGACAATGCGATAACACATGCTGGGCCAGGAGGCCTTTGCCGGGTCCCATTTCGACGATCATGAAGGGATCCGGGTAACCCAGCAGTGCGTCGACCTGGGCTGCCTGTTTGGCCATGGCCTGTCCGAGAATCGGGTGAACGTCCGAACTCGTATAAAAATCACCACTCCAGCCGATTCGCTCGGTGCCGGGATCCGGCGGGCGCATGTAGTAGCCGAACTGTGGGTGGTACAGCGCGAGTTCCATGAAGCGGGCGAAGGAAATCGGCCCGCGATGGCCGATTTCGGAGGCAATGGCAGCAACCAGTTGGGGATGGCCGGTCGTCACGAGGTATCCCAATTGACGATCAGTGCAAAAAAATAGTGACACCCATAGCAGATGGGTTAGCCGCACCCACCTACACTCAGCCCAAAAGTGGCGTAGAGTAGCCTTTGCAACTGCGCTAAGTCAAGGTGGAATAAGGGAGAATTGCAGCGCCATCGCTCGTCCCGAGCCGTCAATTCGACCGCTTCATTCCTCACCAACTGCTTGACGCCGAAACTCGTTCCGTCCGCTGTTGAGATTCTCTTTCGGAATAAGGATAGGAGGGTCTGAAACCAACGTTCGAAGGGGCAGGTGAGAGATGCGGGGGGCGCGATCGTGTACTACGCCCCGTGGCACTTCTTATATTTCTTGCCGGAGCCGCAGGGACAGGGGTCGTTGCGTCCCACCTTGTCGTCACTGCGATGGGCTGTTTGCGTGGAAACCGGTTCTTCTCCGCGGTTCAATGTGAGCTTTGGCTGCGGCCGTGATATCACGGGTGGCGGAGGGGCGGAGCGCTCACCTTCACGAACGGCCTGCACCAGGAAGAGCCGTTCGATCGTGTCCGACTTGATGCGTTCCATCATGCCGGCGAACAGATCGTACCCTTCGCGTTTGTATTCGATGAGCGGATCTTTCTGGCCGTATCCGCGCAGGCCGATGCCGTCGCGCAAATGGTCCATTGCCAACAGATGGTCCTTCCAATGATGGTCGATCACCTGCAGCATGAAATTCTTCTCCAGGAACCGCATGAGTTCCGGCCCCAGTTCCTTTTCCTTCCGGTCGTAGGCGTCGCGCACCTGGGCCTTCAGATCTTCGGGGAGCGCGTCCCGTCCGATGTCGCGGAGGGATTCGCCGCTGTCCTGCTTGCCTTGCGTAATGTCAAGACCGAACTGGCCTTGCATCATCTCCGTGAGGCCTTTCATGTCCCACTCTTCAGGATACTGTTCGGCAGGGCAATAGACATTGAGCGCGGACTCGACCAGGTTTCCTGTCATCTGCCGCAGGTCGTCAGACAGATTTTCGCCGCTCAGGACGGCCCGCCGGTGCTGGTAGATCACTTCCCGCTGCTTGTTCATGACGTCATCGTACTCAAGCAACTGTTTGCGAATTTCAAAATTGTGGGCTTCGACCTTCTTTTGGGCATTGGCAATCGCGCGCGTGACCATCCCGTGCTCGATGGGGATGCCTTCTTCCATGCCGAGCTTGAGCATGAGCTGCGAGACCCGTTCGGAAGCGAAGATGCGCATCAGGTCGTCTTCAAGCGACAGATAGAACCGGGACGATCCCGGATCGCCCTGACGGCCGGCACGGCCTCGCAGCTGGTTGTCGATACGGCGGCTCTCGTGCCGTTCCGTCCCCAGGATATGCAGTCCGCCGAGGCCGAGCACCTCCTGCTTGTTCTTCTCGCAGTCCGCACGGATCTCTTCATAGACGGCAAGCTTCCGCTCGTCCGGCAAGTCCTCCTCTCGATAGAGGACCTGCTTGAACATGAAGTCGGCATTGCCGCCTAACAGGATGTCCGTGCCGCGTCCTGCCATGTTTGTCGCGATCGTCACGGCGCCCTTGCGGCCGGCCTGCGCGACGATCTCGGCTTCCCGTTCGTGCTGTTTGGCGTTGAGCACGTTGTGTTTGATGCCGTTGCGGCTGAGCATGCCGGCAAGTTTTTCTGATTTCTCGATGGAGATCGTGCCGACCAGCACCGGCTGTCCCCGCTGGTGGCAGTCCTTGATCTCTTCGGCGATCGCGGCGAATTTTTCCTTCTCCGTGCGGTACACCACGTCGGCATAGTCCAGCCGGATCATTTTCCGGTTGGTCGGGACGACGTTCACGTCGAGGTTGTAGATCTTTGCGAATTCCGCCGCCTCCGTGTCGGCCGTGCCGGTCATGCCGCCGAGTTTCTTGTACATGCGGAAATAGTTTTGGAAGGTTACCGAGGCCAGCGTCTGGTTCTCGTTGGCGATTTTGACGCCCTCTTTGGCTTCAACCGCCTGGTGCAAGCCGTCGCTCCACCTGCGACCCGGCATCAAGCGGCCGGTGAATTCGTCCACGATGATCACTTCGCCGTCCTTGACCACATAATCCACGTCGCGCTTATACAACGCGTAGGCCTGCAGCGCCTTCACGACGTGGTGCACGAGATCCATGTTGTCGGGGTCGTAGAGATTGTCGACACCCAACAGCTTTTCCACGCGCACATTGCCGTCTTCCGTGAGCGCGGCGGTCTTCGTCTTCTCTTCGATCGTGTAGTCGTGTTCCGGCTTGAGCTGCGGAATGATGGCATTGATGCGGTAATACAGGTCCGTGGTTTGGTCGGTGGGACCTGAGATGATCAGCGGCGTCCGGGCTTCGTCGATCAGGATGCTGTCCACTTCGTCCACGATCGCGAAATTCAAGTCGCGCTGCACGCATTGATCCAACGCCGTCACCACGAGATTGTCACGAAGGTAGTCGAAGCCGTATTCGTTGTTCGTGCCGTACGTAATGTCGGCGCGGTAGGCCTCGAATCTGGTGCAGGGGCGAAGATGCTGCAGCCGCTTGTCGGCGGCATCGTACGTCGGGTCGTAGAGGAACGAGGCATCGTGTTGGATGACGCCTGTGGAAAGGCCGAGCGCATGGTAGAGCTGTCCCATCCACTGCGCGTCGCGTTTGGCCAGATAATCGTTGACCGTGACCAGATGAGCGCCTTTGCCCTCGAGGGCATTGAGATAGATCGGCAAGGTCGCGACCAAGGTCTTTCCCTCACCTGTCTTCATTTCGGAGATGCGGCCCTTATGGAGAATCATGCCGCCAATGAGCTGCACGTCGAAATGGCGCATGTTCAGTTTTCGGCGGGACATCTCCCGACAGACCGCGAAGGCTTCAGGGAGAATATCGTCAAGGGTGTCGCCGGCAGCCAAGCGCTTCTTGAAGGCCTGCGTGTTGTCAGCCAGGGCATGATCGGACAGCGGAGTCATCTCCGGTTCGAGGGCATTGATGCGCTGGACGATTGGCATCAAGGCCTTGATTTCACGGTCGTTCTTGCTGCCGAAAATGAGATTCAGGAGTTGTGTCAGCATCGCGCGTTCGGGTATGTGCTCCGGATCTTTGTTTGGAGAGGATGCCGGGAGGCGGCAACCCAATTCAGGCAGTATACCGGAAACATTTTCTGAATCCTATCAGGAAGACAGTGGGTTCCGATCCCTCACGCTTGACGCTCTCCTGTCCGGTTGGGTACCATCGTCTCGTCCGGTCCTGGTAGTGCGGAATGCTATGACGCCTCGGTTGATGAAGAAAGCGCTCGCCCTCGTGTTGGTCCTCTGCCTGCTCGCTGTCGGAGGACTGGCCTCGGCGCAATCCATTTCGCACGAAACGCATCACGCACATCATCACAAGGCCACGCACGGTACCGTGCTTTGCACGTGGATGTGCGCCGCCGGTCAAGCCGGAGAGGCGACGACCGTGCTCGTGCCCTCAGATGTGGTTCCATACGAATTTGTTGAACTGCGATTCGAGGCTGACCTTCAGAACACCTTCTCCAGTCCTGGTTCCACCCGCGGTCCTCCGCTCCCCTTCGCCATCTAGTTGTACCTGACAAATCCATTCCGCTTCGAACGGAATCGACCTCCGTGATGAGCGGGTTTCTCGGCACAGTCAGGCGTCCGACGTTCATTCTTCTCGCTTGAAGGTCTTTAATTAGTGCGAAACGGAGCCTTGTGCATGTCCGTAGGGCAGCGGTCTCTCGCGACTATCATTCTTGGTTCATGGCTCAGCGTCGTCGGGGTTTCCCCTCAGGCGTCGGCATCCTGTGGAGCGGTGTCGTGCTTCGTCACGATTGGATCTCAGCAACAGGTCGCGATGGAAGGGTTGCTAACGGTGAATGGCATCTACAGTTATACGCCGATGCGAGTGCTGCCGGGAACCAACGGCGTGATTCCAGGCATCGACACCAGCCAGCGGCAGCTCATCCTGGATCATCATCAGGAGACCAGGACGATCACTCAAATGGCGACACTTGACCTGAATTATGGAATCACCGAACGTTGGGGTCTGCAAATTACGATCCCTTATATGTGGCGGACACATCATCACATCGATGGGCTAGGAGAGGACGGTCCGAATGGCGAGGGAGAGTCAACCACCTTTTCATCGGATGGGCTTGGGGATATGCGGGTGGGCCTCAAATACAACCTGCTGCCCACATTAAGGAGCATGGTCGTGTTGGGTTTTGGCGTCTATCTTCCGACCGGTGTCACGAGTGCCAAGGACAGCACCGGCGCGTTGATGGAACCGACCACGCAGTTGGGGCGAGGACAAGTTGGTTTGAATCCTACCATCTACCAGACCTATGAATTGATCCCTCATCGATTGAACCAGTTTCTTTTTGCCGGCTATCGCCACACCTTCCGAAACAACGCGGGATACCTATTCGGAGATCAATGGGACGTTAATGGCGGTTTCAATCTCGTGACCGTTCCCTGGTTCGTGCTGACCGCACAGCTCAACTATCGATATATGGTTCACGATAACTTCAGTAGTTCTCTCTTACGCTCCGCAACGCCCGCGGATGCGCCGGACTTCCCTGGTGAACCGGTCGTGCTTGACCCCAACATCCAGAATCGGGCAGTACCCACCACCGGTTCGACTTTCCTCGCATTCACTCCCGGATTCCAAATCAGCCTGGAAGGGATGATGAACTCGGCTTGGACGAAAATGACTTCGGCCTATTTCTACTCTCAGGTGCCCGTAGCACGGGACTCCAACAACAGTCTTGCTCAAGGGACCAGTTTTATCTTCGGGCTGACGCGCTCCTTTCAGATGTTAACACCATCATAAGTCAGCGGTGGGAGGACGATTATGAAAACAGCCGTTGTTGCCGCAGTTCTCGGAGTGACTCTTGTCGGAGTGTTGGTGGTCAACGGCTGGAGCATGGGATCGCGTGTGCCAGTTGTGGGCACGCCAGTGGAGGACTTTCAGCTGCTTGACCTTGAGGGCAAGATCCAACGTCTCAACGACTATCGAGGCAAAGTCGTGTTGTTGAATTTTTGGGCGACCTGGTGCAAGCCCTGCACGACAGAAATGCCGGCCATGCAAGCGAGTTACGACAAGCTAGCGGACAAAGGGTTCGTCGTGCTGGCAATTAATGAATTGGAGGACGATGCAAAAGTTCGCGAGCACATCAGGCAATTTGGCCATACGTTCCCGGTATTGATGGATCGAGATAATAAGGTCGCGAACCAGTTCGGTGTATACGGACTCCCGGTCACGTTCTTTATCGATGAAAGAGGCGTGGTTCGAGAGTACATCAAGGGGGGGCTTCTGACTGAGCAGAAGATTTACGAAGTGGTGTCTCGGATGCAAAACCAAGAACCGCCGAAAGCGGCATCATTAAAGTAGCGTCAACACAATCGCGCGAAGGATAACCGCGAAGATGCGATCGACGGACGAACACAGTTTTAGTATTCCTGCCTGGGGGGTGTCACTTGCTCTTCACGGAGCAGTTGTCTGGTTGGCGGTCCTGTTTACGGCGCAAGTCAAACCAGTCCTCGTCGAAGAAATTTTCAAATGGGACGTCGCATTTGTTGAGCCGGTGAAATCGGATTCAACATCGGAGCCAATGGCGCAACCAACGTCGGCTCCAGCAGAACAAGTATCCCCACCGCTGCAAGCGCCTCGTGCAGCCGCTCGTCGCTCGGTTGAGCCGCCTCCGGACACTGTGATGCAGCGGGTTGCGCCGCAGCAGACCGTGCAGATGGTGCATCCTGAGGCGCCGCCGCCGAATCCGGTGGAACAGCGAGAAGAGCCGGTTCCCGCGGTGAAGCCTGTTCAAGAAACGCCCGCTGAGCCGGTTGAGCAGATCGTCGAGGCACCCAAGCCACAGCCCGAACCAGCGACGTCTCTCAGGGAGGCTGATCCGGTTCCGCCTGCGGATCCCGTGATGGGGCACGCGCAGCCGACAGAAGCGGTCGAATCTCGGCCAATGGAAACTCCCGCGAAACCATCGGCGCCAGAACCTCTCATTTCTTCAGCGCCTGCAGAGCCGGCTGCGGCGGTGCCGTCGCCTCCCCATTCCGCACCGCAGGAAGCGCCGATACAGACCGCAAAAGCACCCCCCGGACCCGCGGCCAAGGTCGATCATCGCTGGATTGCCGAGTCGCTTTGGAGACGGGTCGCTGAGCTGAAGCGATATCCCAGTTCGGCCCGCTTAAACGGTCAAGAAGGGAAAGTCATTTTGAAAGCGGTCATTCGAGCTGACGGCCATCTGGCCGAAGTCTCCATTCAAAAAAGTTCTGGTCATCAGATCCTAGATGCGGCCGCCATTGAAGCAGTGAAACTCGCTTGCCCGCTCCACATGAAGCATGCCATCGGAAAACCCGAGATCATCGTGAGCCTTCCGATCGTGTACAGCCTGGCGAATTAACAGGGCGAGAATGATGTGAGCAAGCCCCCGATCAACACGCAGGCTTTGTACGTGATGTGCACGGTGGCTGTTGCCCTCGCAGTCGGGTGGCCGACAAAACTGCGCTCGGCCGAGGCCCCGGAATCTTCTCCCGCATTCGGACCTAAACATGTGACGGTCCATCATGTGAAAGGTGTGGTGGGTCCTTCCGTTCAGATCGACGACGAAGGCATGATATCGGCCACCTGGGTCGAGGAGGACAAGGACACGCGCACCATCCTGTTTTCCAGATCGAAGACACAGGGCGGCCCGTTGGGCACTCCAGTCTCCGTCAATCAGCCTGGTGAAAGTCCGTATTACCGCCAAGAGGCTCCGGCCCTCATCGTCCGGGGACAGGACGTCTTTGTCACCTGGTCGATGACCCATCCGAAGATGACTCCCGACAAGCCATTTTCGGGAGAGTTGAGACTCAGTCGGTCCAGTGACGGCGGACGCTCATTCGGCCCATCGACACTGGTCAACGACGATGATCAGGTGATTCAGCACACCTTCGATGCACTCAATGTTGCGCCGGACGGCGTGCTCCATCTCGCCTGGATCGACGGCCGTGAAGGGAAAAAGGAGCCCGGCACCTTCGTGGCAAGATCGACAGACCAGGGCCTCACGATCACGAAGAATTTCAAGGTCGATGACAACACATGCGTCTGTTGCCGGACATCGATCGCCACGTCCCCGGACGGCCTCGTGTATGTCGCATGGCGAAAGATTTTCGATGGCAACATCCGTGAGACGGTGGTCGCACGATCGGCGGATGGGGGAATGACGTTTTCCGCGCCGGTCGTCGTCGGCAATGATCGATGGGTGTATCAGGCCTGCCCGCACCGTCCGGCATCGTTGGGCGTCGACCGGATGGGACGCCTCTACGTCGTGTGGTATACAGAGGGCGCCGACGAGACGCCGGCGATCTATCTGGCCTACTCAGACGATCAGGGGAAGACGTTCTCCGAAAAAAAGCAGCTGAACCGCTCCAAAGGCACCTTCCCCGACCACCCGCAGATGGCTGTCGATCCGCATGGCCGCGTGATGGTGATCTGGGAAGAACAATCACCCGTGCGCCGAGAGATCGTGATGCGTCATTCACTGGATCGCGGCAATTCCTTTAGCCAGCCGCAAAAATTGAATGAGAAGCACGGCCAGACACCCACGATTGGAGTCAATCAGCAGGGAACGGTCGTGATGGGGTGGAAGGAACATGCGATGCCGGCGCATCGTCTTGTGGTTCAGACGATGCAGTTGCCAGGAGTTTCGGTCGCAGAAGCGGAGATCCGAACCAATGGACCGTAGCAGGCTACGACGCATGGCATGTGCGGTGATCGTTGCCGCATGCATGGGGCTGTCGGTTTTCGGCGCTCCGCTGTACGGTGCCTCTTCCGCCGCAGGCGATCCCTACGGGGCGCTCGGTGTGGCTCGAATGTCTGGAGACGTTCCGGCGGTCGCATTTGATCTCAAGGCGCTCGACGGCGCCAGTCTCGCTTCGCAGCATTTGGCAGGCAAGGTCGTAGTGCTCAATTTTTGGGCCACGTGGTGCGGGCCGTGCAAGGAGGAGATGCCGTCCCTGGCACGGCTCCAGTCCCAATTCAACCCCGGACAGGTCCGCGTCGTGACGGTCACCGCGGACATTCAACCGATCGGGATCAAGCAGTTTCTCGATCATCTCGGCATCACGCTTCCCGTGCTCTTCGACGAAGAGCAGGAACTCTCCCGCCTCTTCACCGTGCGTGGACTCCCGACCACCGTGCTGATCGGTCAGGACGGTCACGCGCTTGGCCGGGCCATAGGGCCCCGAGCCTGGGACAGCCAAGAATCGATCGCCCTCGTCAGACACGTTCTCGACCGGCAGCCATGAATCCCCGGATTGGACCCCTCGCCATTGGGATGGTCGTGCTCTATGCCGTCCTGGCCATCGGCACTTCTTGCTGTCTCTTTTTACATGCAGAACAACAGGCTCACCACCACAGCCCAGCTCACGTAGCGCACTCGGCGCTGTGTGCCTGGGCCTGCCAGGCCAACCCCACTACGACCATTCATTCCGGTGTGTCACTCAGCGTGGTCTTTGCTGTGGTCGCTCTACTGCGATGGTACAGCCCTGCACCACAGACGCGCCTCTTTTCCGCTCTGATACATTCCCGCGGACCTCCTCGCTGAATCATTTCTCAAGCGACATTCATCCTAAATCGTCCACCGTCCGCAGAGGCAATAAATGCGCCGGTGGATGCGTGTCTTCCATGACGTAAGGAGCGGCATCATGTTTGGAAGGAGAGGTGCCATCGCGCTGAGGTGTGCGATCTTCGTCGGCGTCCTGACGACATTCATAGCCGGAGGAGATGAGGTGCTCGCCCAGGGTGGGCCGCCCGCCGGTCCAACGGGCTCATCACGCGAACAGGAATTGCGCGAGCAGCTCAACGATATTTTGAAAGAACTGGACGAGATTCAGCAGCAAAAGGAGCACGCCAAACCGGAAGCCGAACGCCCCGCTATCATCAAGGAACAAGCCGAACCTGAAGCGACCGGAGAGGCTCAAGCCACGGCAGTCCCGCATTATGACCTTGCCGACATGAGCATCGTCAGCGACCGGCTGCAGAAACGACCTGAAGGAGTCTCCTTGTCGGCGACGATTCCAGCAGAAACAGATTCTCAGCCGACCCGCACTATGAAGGAGTCATTGGAGTCCCTGCCGGGCATTGCCTTGCGTCAAGCCAACGGTCCACGAGATTTCAGCATCATGATCCGGGGGCAGGGCGCGAAGACCACGTTCGCGGTCCGCGATATCAAGATCTACGAAGACGGTTTCAGTCAGACTCAATCCGACGGCTTGTCCCGGCTGGACATGCAAGACCCCTGGTTCATGAGGAGCACTGAGGTCATCCGTGGGGCGTCTTCCTCGCTGTACGACAATTATGCACTCGGCGGGATGGTCCATTTCCGGACCAGGCGCGGCAGCGACATCAACGGATTTGAAACGTTCCTTTCCGGAGGATCATTCGGCTTCTTTAAGCAGGCCTTCGCCGTCGGGAAGCGATACCAAAATCTTGACGTGTCGTTGTTTGCCAGCAATGCGGCGGAAGACGGATTCATTCAGAACAGCGATTACACGACGCAGACGCTCAACTTTAATCTGCGGTTTACCATCGACGACAAGCAGAGTTTCTATTTCAAGGCGATCACGAACTGGTTGGATACCCGAGTGCCGACCAGATTGACACAGGCCCAATTCAATGCGGATGACCGCCAAGCCGGGGGGGCCCAGACACCCTGTACGCCCGGCATATACAACCCCAACTGCGCCAATGCCACCTTGCTCCATCAGCAGCGCGTCGACCGCCGCACGATCGTCGGCGGCATCTACGAGCGCCAGCTGAATGCCAGCACCGTGCTCACGGTCGAAGCCGACTATGACGTGAAGGACATCAACCAGTACTTTTCGCAGATCACCGATAACGTCAACCCCAATTATAAAAATTATGTCGACCTGCGGCATGACGGCCGGCTGGCGGACATGCCGTTGAGAAGCTATGTCGGGTTTTTCGTCAATAATATGGAGCAGGAGGGCAATACATTTCAGAATCTTGCTGATGGACAAGGGACCAGAGGGGCACTGATCCAGAACAACCGGGGCACGATTCGGAATATCGGCGGGCGCTTCCGGGAGGAACTCGAATTTCATCCGACGTGGATTTTGGCCGGCGGACTCGGGTTTGAGCAATCGATGATCAGTATTCAGTCAATCAACTATGAAGGAGCCACGCCGCTGCGGGTCAACGCGGATCGCACCTACTACAATTGGGCGCCGGAACTGTCGCTGACCTGGAAGCCGGCTGATGGCTACCGGCATTGGATTCGGGCTTCGACTGGCTATGCCATTCCCCAATTCAACAATTTATTAAGAAATCCTTTCACTGGCCAACCCGGAACCAATTTTGATCTCAGGCCTCAAAAGAACCTGAACACGGAAATCGGCACCGAGTCGCGGATTGCGAAGGACCTCGTCGTCGAGCTCGTCGGATTTTGGACATTTTTCAAGAACGAAATCATCACTCAGACGATTTCGGGATCGAATACCGCCTCAGTCAATGCCGACTCATCGCAATATCGCGGAATCGAGGCCCGATATGATTGGCGCCCATTATCGGGATTGCGGTTCTCCGGGGCCTATACCCATATCGATGCCATGTACATTAATTTTTCCGACAGGACCGTCACCGGATTGCTGGTGCGTGATGGGAACAAGGTGCCGAACGTGCCGACAGATATTTTCAACACCAAGGTCGAATATGATCATGCAATGACCGGATGGGGCGGCTGGGTGGAAGGCAGTTATTACAACAGTTATTTCTTGAACAACAGCAATACGTTCGGCATTCCTTCCTATTTTATTGCGAATGTGAACGTCCATAAATTCTTCGAGTTCAGCAATTCATGGGTTCGATTTGCGAAGTTCTATCTGCAATTGGACAATATTGCCGATATGAAGTATGCGGCCTCCGGCCAGGTCATCGGCGGGGAAACGAGTGCTGTCGCCGCGACTCAACAGGCGTTTTTCGCCGGATATGGCCGAGCCATTTACGGTGGCGTGACGTTGGGGCTGTTCTAGCTCGAGTCCCCCGCTCACTGGTGCCGTTCGCGTTGATTTCACTGCCAACCCACCGTATAGTTTGGTACGGACTGCAACGTTGGCAGGGAGCGCACTCTTGACGGCACCCGCACGACCACGGCTGCTCATGGCAATCATCATTGGTGGTGTGCTGCTTTTCCCCGGACCTCTACGTCCTGCAACGCCCTTCGATCCCAGCAAGCGTGCGGTCGAGCAAGCGACGGAACTCTGGAGGTCCGGCGATGCTGACGGAGCGATCGCGTCCTTGCAGAAATCAACGGAAGCCGGTGGATCCGCCGAAGCCTATCACTTGCTGGGTCAAATCTACTTCAAGGCCAAAAAGCAACCCCGGGAAGCAGCCGAAGCGTTCACGCATGCGCTCAAACTGAAGCCTGCGTATCCTGATGCGCTCAATGATTTGGCCGAAGTGTATCTTGCGCAAGGTAAGGCGGCAGAGGCGGAACAGACGCTCAAGCGCGCCATCGAGATTGAACCGAAGCACGAGGACTCCTATCTTGATCTTGCCCGGCTCTATGAAAGCCGGCATGACATTCCCGCTGCGATGCAGGTGTATCAGCGCCTTCTCGCCGTTCGTCCCCACAGTGCGGGCGGACTCTTCGGGCTGGCAATGCTGCACGAGGGACAAGGCAAAAACGATTCGGCCCGCGAACTGCTCGCACGGCTGACGAAAGCCCACCCCACACACGCCGACGGATGGTATCAGGCGGGCCGTCTGGCAGAACGGAACAATGATCTGCTGGAAGCCGCCTATGCGTATCGGCAGGCGATTGCGGCCAAGCCCAACCTCGTGGACGCCCATTACAACCTGGGATTTATTCTACGCAGCCAGAATAAACCCAGCGAGGCGGAACGTGAGTTTCTCGAAGTCATCCGGTATCGGCCCGAGTATGCCGAGGCGCACATGAATCTCGGCGTGATTTATACCAGCATGAACAAGCTCGAAGAGGCGGAACAGGAGTATGAGAAGGCCGTCGCGCTGAAACCCGATTATGCGGAAGCCCACTATAATTTGGGCGTGTTTTACGAGCTGCACCGCAAGGACATGCCGCGTGCCCTGGCGCAGTATCACAAATACCGAAATCTCGGCGGCCGTGACGACCGTGTGGAACGGATTATTGGCACTGCCGGACGGTGATTCTTCGGGTGTTGTGACACCCCGACTACCAGCGGTACGGCCATGGACGCCAGTAGGGACTGCCGCCGTAAGGCCCCCAGTAGGGACCCGGCCCCATATAAGGATACGGGTAGGGCCGCCTCCACTGCGCAGCCACCTCCGGGGGCAACACCTCGATGTGACGCGCTTCAATGACCGGGTAGCTATATTCCGTTTCGTCGAGCGGCAGGGTGATCGAGCCTGTGACTTCGCCAGTGACCGTCAGTTGAGTGCCAGGGGGGATCGTGGCAGGATCCAAAAATTCCCTGTGCATCGCGACGAAGCGGCCCTGGGACAGAGTCCGGTCGGTACCGAGGTGTCCCGAACGGTCGAGCGGAAGTTGTAGAATCTCAATCCGTGTCGCTTCCTTGAGTCGCCTGGCACTCAGCACCTCTCCTGCGAACACCACGGACTGTCCTCTGTAGGAATCGGGAGCGGCTTTGACTTGTAGAAAGGTGATCGGACTAGCAGCCGAGCCTTCTTCGGGTTGCTGGCTCGCGCATCCGCTGAGGAGCAGACAGAGGCTGATGGCCATGCGCAACGACAAGACTGAACGCATAACCCGAATTATAACAAACAGCAAAGTGACGCAGGTATTCGATATAATGGCCGATGACAGCATGGTATTTCCAGGAAAGGAGCGGGCATGGGCAAGATCCTACGTTGGACTCGCATGACCTTGATGGCCGGAAGCCTGCTGTCAACCATCCTCTTTGGCGGGAACACTCCGGTTCAGGCCGCCCCTCCGGAATTAAAGGGCAAATATGAAGTCCTGAAGGATGAGCCCTCGACTCACAAACCGGGCAAGGTCAAGCTGGTCGAGTTCGCAGATTTTTACTGCCCGCACTGTCATCATTTCGATGGCGAAGCGCTGCCCATTCTCGAGAAGGAATTCGGAAAGAAGCTCGAGACGACGATGATCGGTTTTCCTGTGATCAGAGGCAAACTGCCGACGCCGTTCGACATGTATGAACAGGCCAAGCTGATGGGCAAGGGCAATGAAATGAAAAAAGTGCTCTTCCGGACGATTCACCAGGACAAGGTGACCGGTGTGCTCGACCGGTCCATCCGGGAAGTGCTCATCAAGGAAGTGGGGCTCGATCCCAAGGCATTTGAAGAGGGCATGGCCAGTGGAAAACCGGCTCAACTCTTTGAAGAAGGCAGAAAGTGGGGAGAGCGCATCAAGCTGCAGCAGACGCCCACGATTCTCTTGGACGGCAACATCAAGGTGGAGAAAATCGATCCCGAAAACCTGAGACTCGTGATCCAGAGCATCCTCGATGCGGACGGGAAGCGATAAGAAGCGGCACCCTGTCGTGAGTTGAACAACCGCGAGGGTGCGGCACAATCATTTTCACCATCCTACTATGGCGATCGATCCGATTTGCGGCATGACTGTCGATCCGACGACGGCTGCCGGGCAATACGAATATCAAGGCGTCACCTACTACTTTTGCGCCGCCTCCTGTCTCGAAACATTTAAAGCTGATCCGGAGCGAGCGCTTCGACCGAAAGGTTCAGGCCTGATCAGCCTCGGCAAAAAGTCCTCGATTCAGATGATGCCGCCCAGCCCTCCCACTGAGGGCGCACAGGTCGATCCTGTGTGCGGAATGACCGTTCACCCTGAAAGCGCCGCCGGCTCCTCTGTGCACGAAGGCAGAACGTACTATTTTTGTTCAACAGGCTGTTTGGACAAATTTCGCCAGGACCCGGCGGCGTTTCTGATCCCGCCCGCGCAACGCATTGCGAGACCGACGGCCATTCCCTCAGGATCCAACGTGGAATACATCTGTCCGATGGATCCGGAGGTCGTTTCGACCGAGCCGGGAGCTTGTCCCATCTGTGGCATGGCGTTGGAGCCCAAAATCGTCACCTTGGAAGAGCGACCGAATCCGGAGCTTCTGGACATGTCGAGGCGCTTTTGGATCAGCCTTGGTCCCGCGCTCCTCGTGATGATCTTGGCGATGGCCGATATGATACCGGCACACCAGATTCTCAACGGCCCGGTAAACAACTGGATTCAGTTCTCGCTGGCCACTCCGGTCGTGCTCTGGGGAGGCTGGCCGTTCCTTGAACGTGCCTGGAACTCGATCATTCACCGGGCGCCGAACATGTTCACGCTCATCGGCCTCGGGACCGGAGCGGCCTATCTCTACAGCGTCTTGGCCACCATCGCGCCTGGCCTCTTGCCGGTTTCGTTCCTTGCTTCCGATGGTTCAATTCCTGTCTATTTCGAAGCCGCGGCTGTCATCACGGTATTGGTGTTGCTGGGACAGGTCTTGGAATTACGCGCGCGCGGCCAAACGACTTCTGCCATGAAAGCGCTACTGCGCCTGGCGCCCAAAACGGCCAGGCGTGTCGGGGAGGGCGACAAGGAGAGGGACGTGCCCCTCGATCAGGTGAGGGTCGGAGATCGCCTCCGTGTCCGTCCAGGCGAACGGGTGCCTGTCGACGGCGTTGTCGTGGAAGGTGTGACGGCCATCGATGAATCCATGGTCACGGGAGAGTCGTTGCCGGTGGGAAAATCTCCCGGCGCTCCGGTGACAGGCGGTACGATTAACGGTGCCGGCAGCATCCTCATGCGCGCGGAACGAGTCGGCCCTGACACCTTACTCGCCCGCATCGTCCAAATGGTGAGCGACGCCCAGCGAAGCCGTGCTCCCATCCAACGGGTTGCCGACCGCGTGGCGGGCTACTTTGTTCCAGCAGTTGTGGCGGTTGCGATCCTCACTTCCATCGCGTGGGCCCTCTGGGGTCCTGAACCGCGGCTGGCGTATGCGCTGGTCAATGCGGTGGCGGTGCTCATCATTGCCTGCCCCTGTGCGCTTGGACTGGCAACGCCCATGTCCATCATGGTGGGAACAGGGCGAGGGGCGACGGCAGGCGTGTTGATCCATAAGGCGGAAGCCCTCGAGGTGCTCGGCAAAGTGGACACGTTGGTGTTTGACAAGACGGGTACCCTCACCGAAGGGAAACCCACGCTTGTCTCCATTCGCTTCGTGCCGCCGTGGAGTGACGCAGAAGTGTTGCGGCTTGCGGCCAGTCTCGAGCGCCGGAGTGAACATCCGGTGGCTTCTGCCGTCATCGCTGGAGCGGATCAGCGAGCGGCAGTGCCCGGAGCGGTCGAGGAATTTCGCTCGGTCACGGGTTATGGAGTCACCGGTGTCGTCGACGGACATGCCGTTGCCGTGGGGACCTCTGCGCTTCTTCGAGAGCGCATGCACATCGCCGATCCGGGCTTGGCCGTGCTGGAAGAGGAAGCGGCGCGCTTGCGAGCAGAGGGACAAACGACAGTATTTGTTGCCGTGGATGGGAAGGCTGCGGGACTCCTCGGTGTGGCCGACCCGGTGAAATCCACCACCCCTGAGGCCGTCCGGCTACTCAGAGCAGAGGGCGTTCGGCTGGTCATGGTCACGGGCGATCATCAGCTTACGGCGGAGGCCGTCGCCCGGCAGGTTGGGATCACCGACCTGTATGCGGGTGTGCTTCCGGAGAAAAAAGGCGCCATTGTCGCAGATCTCAAGTCACAAGGCCGTGTGGTCGCGATGGCGGGCGATGGCGTCAATGATGCACCGGCGCTGGCTCTTGCCCACGTGGGGATTGCGATGGGCACCGGAACGGACATTGCCATGGAAACCGCGGGCATGACGCTTGTGAAAGGCGATCTGCGCGCGCTGGTTCGTGCCGTCCGTCTTAGCCGGGAAACCATGAAGAACATCCGGCAAAATCTCTTTTTCGCTTTCGTCTACAATCTCGCTGGCGTTCCCCTCGCGGCCGGCGTGCTGTATCCGGTGTGGGGGATGCTGCTGAGTCCCATGGTTGCCAGCGCTGCCATGACTTTCAGCTCTGTCTCCGTGATTGCCAACGCGCTTCGTCTGCGGCATGTAGATTTATGAGTGCGTCCTCCCTGCCTCCGTGCTAGGCTACGGCGTTTCTTAAAGCATAATGCGTAGTTCTGAGAGAAAGGCTGCTATGTCGAGTGCTGTCCGTGTCCTGGTGCGATTGGTCGTTGTCGCGAGTTTCGGCCTGGCCGTCGGAAGTTCGGCAGAGGCGGCCGGACGGTTAGTGCCAGTCGCCGGCGTCAACGACCTCCAACATCAGGTCAGGACGACGGCGTCAAAAGTGATTCCGGCCGTTGTGAGCATCGCGTCGACCGTCATGGTGCGCGACCAAGCGTTCAGCGACGAAACGCTGCCTTTCGGCTTATTCAGAGAACCGCCGGCTCGGCGTCAGTACGGACAGGGTTCCGGTGTCATCGTCTCGTCCGATGGGTACATCATCACGAATAACCACGTGGTCGCGGATGCTGTGGACGTGGAAGTCATCTTGGCCGACCGCCGGCAGTTCAAAGGCAAGGTGATGGCCACGGATCCGAAGACCGACGTCGCGGTTGTCAAGATTCAGAGCATCAATTTGCCGACCGTGCCCTGGGGAGACTCCAGCAATCTCGCCGTCGGTGATTTCGTGCTGGCGATCGGAAATCCCTTGGGACTCAGCCGGACGGTGACATTCGGTATCGTCAGCGCGGTGGGGCGGGCGGACGTCGGCGTCGCGGATTTTGAAGACTTCATTCAGACCGATGCGCCGATCAACCCTGGCAACTCTGGCGGTGCGCTCGTGAACACCAACGGTGAACTCGTAGGCATCAACACGGCGATCGCCAGTCCTACGGGGGGAAGTGTCGGGGTCGGATTCGCCATCCCCAGCAATATGGCCAGGACAGCCATGCAAAGTCTGATCAAGACCGGTCGGGTCGTCAGGGGATTTCTCGGCGCATCCACGCAGGACGTCACTCCCCTGCTGGGAAAAATCTTCAAGTTACCAGATGTGAAGGGCGCGATTGTCACAGACTTGCAGGCCAAGGGATCTGCGGAAAAGGCCGGACTCAGACGAGGCGACGTCATCGAACGATTCGACGGACGTGATGTCATGGACAGCGGGCATCTTCGCAATCTGATGGCGGCCGCCGCAATCGGCAGCAAGCACCGGCTGGATCTCGTACGGGACGGCAAGACGATTCAAGTCGAACTCACCGTCCAGGAAGCTCCCAGGGATCGAGCGAGAAAGAGTCAGGCGGCCACCGCGTCGGGTTCGGGCGCTCACCCATTGTCGGGCGTAGTCTTCGACGATGTCACGCCTCCGCTCGCGCGCCAAATGGATCTGCCGGTCAACAGCGGGGTGGTTGTGACCGATATTGAAGAAGGCAGTTTGGCCGAATCCTCGGGCCTTCAGCCGGGCGACGTGATTCTGGAATTAAACCGCCAGCCCATTCCCAATTTTTCTGCGTTTCAACGCCTCGCCGATCCGATGAAATCGAGCGATCTCGCCCTGCTCCTGGTCAACCGCCAGGGCACGATTCTTTATATCCCCGTGCGGGGCGAATAGCCTCCAACAGGGTTCTTCACCTGTTTCAGGACGCCCGGCGATTGCGGCGAGCCACCGTAGCGGCTTGTTTACCCAAAGCCGTCCGCGTGCGCTTCGGCAGATGCGCAATCGTCCGTTTCCGCTTCGCGACCGCCGCGGCCTTCTTAATGTTGCGGCGCGCCGCCGTTCGCTGCTTTGCCGTGGCCATGGTTTTCTCCTTTGATTGGATCTTTTTGCCTGAATTACATCGATCAGGGTCATGGTGGCAAAGTCTACGCCTTCTCGCACCTAGCAATTGCCCAAGCGTTCGCCGCCGGACCAGCCTGTCCCTCAGGCGCAAGGTTGGACAATTGACTCTCCGAAAACTCGTCGCTATACTGCGTAGCACGAATTTTATAATCGTAGCATTGGCGCATGAAGAAGCTTGTTCGATTCGGCGTATCGTTAGACCACCATCTGCTCGATGACTTCGACGACGTCGTTCGGCGTCGCAAATATGCCACGCGCTCTGAAGCGCTGCGCGATCTCATCCGCGATCAGCTGGTGAGTCAGGAATGGAGCAGTGAAACGAATCGCGAGGCGGTCGCAACGATCACCTTCGTCTACGACCATCATGTGCGCGATCTCACCAGGAAGCTCACCCATATCCAGCACGACTTTCAAGGACACATCATGGCGGGTATGCACGTCCATCTCGATCACGATCACTGTCTCGAAGTGCTGGTCGTCAAAGGGAAGGTTTCAGAGATCAGGGAAGTCGCCGATGCGTTGGTCAGCGTGAAAGGGGTCAAGCACGGTAAGTTGACCATGACCACGACCGGCAAGGGCATCGTGTGAGCCATGCGCGTGTGTGTCATCGATTGCCGGGGAGGGGGACTGGGTCGCCGGCTGGTTGCGGGGTTGCAAGCAGAATTGGGACGACAGCACAAGATCGTTGCGCTAGCCACCAACGCCGTTGCGGCTGAAGCGATGAAACAGGCCGGCGCGTCCTCGATAGGAGTGGGGACGCAGGCCATCGCCCAGACTGTGCCGTCCGTGGATGTCATCGTGACATCGTTGAATCTTGTATTACCCGGATCGATGTTGGGCGAAGTCACGCCGGACATCGTCCAAGCTATTCTGACGGCCAGGGCCAAGAAGGTCTTGCTGCCGGTCAACCGCGCGTCCGTCGAAGTCGTGGGGACCGAAGATCAAACGCTGGAGGCGCTGATCGCGAGGTCTCTCGCTCGAGTCACGTCGTTGGTAGCCTCTGCCCGATACTTCTAGTCGGGGTTTCCATCCATCGTTGTTGCCAGGCCACGAGGGTCTGCCCGGTTCGATGAGTCAGCCGCCGGACGGTCGTCGTGGACGTCTCATCCGTCCACTCCTGAGAAGGACGAGCGGGACGTGAAATATTTTCTTGTGCTGGTTGTAGGTGTTGCAACGCTGTCGAGTGCGGATCGGATACTGGCGCACGATCCGGATGCAGAAATCCTCGAGGTTCCAGAAGTATCGGTGATCGGAGAACGGCCTGTCGCGGCCTCCTCACAACAGTTCATCCCTGACAAAGAGTATCTGCTTCAACCGCAAGGCCGACCGGCTCAGGTGCTGCGGCTCATTCCCGGTTTCGTCGCCGTTGAGCATTCGGGCGGAGCCGGCAAGGCCGATCAATATTTTCTGCGCGGTTTCGATGCCGATCATGGTACCGATGTCGCCTTCTTTACAGACGGCATGCCCATCAACTTTCGTTCTCACGCACATGGGCAGGGCTATGCCGACTTGAATTTCATCATCCCAGAAACGATCGAAGGATTGGATGTGTATAAAGGCGCGTATCTGCCGGAGTTCGGCGACTTTGATACGGCCGGCGCGGTGAATTTTCGGACCCGCGAGATCGTCAAGGAGGGAATCATTCAGGCAGCTGGAGGACAGTTCGATACGCAACGATATATTCTCATGTTCTCTCCGACCAAGGACAAGATCCGCACGCTCTTCGCCGGTGAGGGATACTACACGAACGGCCCATTTCTCAACGACAACCGATACTTTCGAGCGAACCTGCTCGGGAAGGTGACCACGAATTTTACCAGCCGCGACGAATTCAGTTTCACCGCCACGCTTCACAACGCGCAATGGAATGCATCGGGTGAAATCCCGCTCCGGGCACTGGACGACGGCAGCTTGGATCGTTTTGGCGCCATCGATCCTTCCGAAGGCGGAAAGACGCTCCGAACCACCGGCAAATTGAACTACCACTACGATACGCTCTCTGGTGGTCAATTTTTCGCCAACGCATACGCGCAATATTACAAGTTCAACCTGTACACCAATTTTACATATTTTCTAAATGATCCGGTCAACGGCGACGGCATCCAACAGTCCGATACCCGAGCCATATTTGGAGGAGATGTCGGATATAGGCAACGGGCAGAGATAATTGGGATGCCGACCATTGGTACCATGGGCTTTCAAGCAAGGGTGGATGATATCCACGCACGCCTGGGTACGCAGGTGACACGCAACCCACTCGGCACCACGACAGACAGCGACATCCTGGAGGCATCCTATGCACCCTATCTCAAAGCCGAAGTTCAGCCGCTTCCGTGGATGCGAGTGACGGGCGGCCTGCGCACCGAAATGTTCACCTTCAATGTGCAAAACCGATGTTCTGATTGTGTGGAACAGCCGGCTGGACGAGCGACTTCGACCATCGTACTTCCTAAGGCCAATCTGATTCTCGGACCCTGGTCCCGGACCGAGTTCTTTGCCAACTATGGAGAGGGCTACCATAGCAATGATGCACGGACTGCCGTGACCCCTGGCTCGTCACCGCTGGCCCGAGCTCGAACCTATGAAGTGGGGGTCCGTTCGAGGCCGTGGGGACCGGACGGCCTCGAGCTGATGACGACGTTGTGGGCGATCGACCTTAAATCGGAACTGGTCTTCGTCGGAGATGAAGGGACGACCGAAAGTCGTGGCCCCACACGCCGTCGGGGAATCGAGGCCGCCCTGCGTGGCCAAGTCTGGGGACCGATCTATATCAACGGCAGTATTACGTGGTCAAAAGCCGAGTTCGACAATGGAGACGCGATTCCTCTGGCGCCTGAACTCACAGCCTATGGGGCGGTGCTCGTTCAGTGGCCTGAAGGCCTGCGGTCGCAATTTCAGGCCACGTATCTAGGCGTCCGACCATTGATTGAGGATGGGAGCGCCAAGGCCTCTTCGTGGATCGATTTCGACTTATCGGAGCGATATGTGCTCCCCGTCAAGCTCCCGCACGGCCGACTAGAAGCCTTTTTGTTTATTCAGAACATTCTCAACACGAAATGGGAACAGGCGACCTTTTTCTTTGAATCACGCTTGCGAAACGAAGCGGCAGGCGTCAATGATATCCACTTCGTGCCGGGCAATCCGCGGTTTTTCATGGGCGGCCTGGCCTGGTACTTCTAGCAAGCCGCTGAAAAGTGCCTCCAGCTTCGTTCTCGGTCACGGCCCACTCTCGACGTACCAGTCAAGTACGCCTCGAGCGCACCGCTCTCTGCGGCCTTGCCTGGGAATGTCGGCGCGCCTGGGGTGGGCGGGTGGAATGGTTACCATTTTGAGCGGCCTGCAATACAATACAAACGTGACACCATATAAGATTCTTCCCCAAGCCTATTTCAATCGCTCGACGCTCGTGGTCGCACGATCGCTGTTGGGCAAATATCTGGTGAAGCAAAACGGCGCCGGGGCCATGGCAGGGAGAATCGTTGAGGTCGAAGCGTACGTCGGCCCACACGATTTGGCTTGCCATGCCTCCAAGGGACGGACGCTGAGGACCCAGGTTCTGTTCGGGCCTCCAGGCATCTCCTACGTCTACATGATCTATGGCATGTATTACTGCTTGAATGTCGTGACGGAGGAGGCAGAATTTCCTGCTGCGGTGTTGATCAGAGCCGTGGAGGTCGAGGGGCAGTTGATTGACGGCCCAGGACGGCTCTGCCGTGCCTTTTCAATCGACCGCTCCTTGAATTGCATCGACATGACGGCTCGTCGGCATCTGTGGTTCGAAGACCGGGGAACGAAGATTCCGCGGGGAAAGATCGGTACATTCCCACGGATCGGCGTCAGCTATGCAGGGAAGTGGGCGAACAAGCCGTATCGCTTCAGAGTCACGGATTGGTAAACGGGGTTCGGCCGGTTGCGAACATCGCATCGAGGACAAAACAAAAAGGGAGCGGCCTGAGGACCGCTCCCTTTTGGTACCGCGTCGAGGAATCGACTATTCGATCTTGCGATCGCCCGTGATCTTGGTGGCAGAGGTCACAGGCGGAGCAATCTGAATCTGCGGGCCCTGGACCTTCGGGAGCTGACCGGCTCCTTGGCTCGCGGTGACCCGATCGTTCTCAGCTTTTTTGAGATTCTGGCTGACGTGAGCGTCGTCAAATCCAGCGGCCTTTGACAGTGTGGATTGACCGCGCGCATCCGATTGTCCGGGATCGTTCGCCGTGGGCTGGCCATTCACCGGGCTGCCGCTATTCTTCATTGGGTAACCTTCATGCTTGGGCAGCAGCGCTGGGTTGGCCGACGCCATGGAGACTGCAAACAAGACACCGGAAACCATCGCAACAATGCCGAATAAGAGCTTCATACCCATCTCCTTTGAATAATGGTGGCTGAAGATTGCCATAAGTTGCGTTCCGATATCACCAGCGAATCAAGTGGGCGGGATCATAGCCAGAGGGGGGGAGGGCTGTCAAGCGGGGAAAACGGCGCTGAAAATGGTTCGTCGCTCACTGCGGCCTTGCCGGCAACAATGTTGAGTGCTTGGGCCACTGGCTTGTGTGCGTTTGACGAACGCACGATGAGCCACCGGATTCATCAGCGGCGGTGAGGGGGGCGGCGACCGCGACCGCGGTGACGGAATGCGGGGCCACGGCTCACTCCGGGCAGGCGAATAGTGACCGTCGTCCCTTCACCGGGCGCGCTGCCGATCGTGATCGAGCCGCCGTGCTCTTCGACGATTTTCTTCACGGTTGCGAGGCCCAGTCCGGACCCCGCCTTCTTTGTGGTGAAAAACGGTTCAAAGACGTTATCCACGATCTCCGGCGGAATCGGCGCCCCGTCGTTCTTGATCAGGATCTGATCCTCGAAGCCTCGTCCCGCCCGATGTTGACTCACGTGGATCGTGAGCCGTCCGCCGGGCGTCATCGCTTCGCAGGCATTCTTGAAGATACTAAGAAAGACTTGTTGCAGCTTCGCCTCATCTCCCCGTACCGGGGCGAGGATGGGAGCATACTCTTTCGTCACATTGATTCTCGTGACCTCGAGATCCGTGGCCACGACTGTGAGCGCGCTTTCGATGACCTCGGGGACCCGAACCAAGCGCCGATTCAGTTCGAGCGGTTTGGCGAAGTCCAGGATTTCGTTGAGGATCGCCTCAATGCGGATCAGATCACGCATGGCGTTTTCCACGCGTGTTTGGGGGTCGAAGTCCAGGACGCCTTCACCGGTCACTTCCTCCAGTTGCGCGCGGATGGAGCCCAACGGCTCGCGCACCTCAGTCGCGAGAAAGGCGCTGAACTCTCCGATCGCCGCCTGCCGCTCCTGCTTACGGATCATCGGCTCCAAGGGTGCGGAGGCCGGTTGGACGGGAGCCGGGGATGTCCCGGAGTCATCGGCCGCGGGGGCAGGGGCGGCCGGCGCCTGCGAGGGAGCCTGGAGCAGATCAGCGAGTTTGAGAATGAGCGGCTCAAGCGTGCGCGCATCCGTGGGCTGATATCGTTCTGCCTCGCGGGACGCCAGCGTCACCGTGCCGCCGACCTGTCCCCTGACGAAGAACGGAAAGACCAACGAAGACTGGAACCGATCTTTGAAGAGCTGCTTATGATCCAAGAACCGGCCTTGCGTCGACGCGAGATCGTGATCGACACGGGGCTTTCGATGACGAATCGCCCAGCCGGCTGCCGAACTGTCTAGCGCCAGGCGATGCCCGGGCCGCATATCCTTCTTGCCGTCTTTGTGGTCGCCTTTCAGGTCGCCGGCCATCCCCAGCACCTCAACGCTACCGGCGATCGGGTCATAGTGGCACACCCATGCGCGATCATAGGAGACCGTCTGGGCCGCATCGGTCAGGACCGCCGTGATCTGTTCTTGAAGCTGCGGTGTTACCTGGGAGACGGGCGGGCTGTAGATGGAGGCGGGGGCAGGGCCAGCCGTAGGAGGTTCCTGGTTGACGAGGGGACGGCTCAGCACGACATTCATGTCGAAGAGCTTGTCCCGGTCCAATGCTTTCGTCAGGTCCTCGCTGGCCTGGTCCATCAGGCCGCGTTCTTTTTTCGTAAAGGCCGCACTTTCCTTGCGTCCAATGACGAGAAATCCGTACATCCGGTTGCGGTACTTGAGAGGGACACCCAGCAGAGATTTGGCACCCGGAGTGATCATCCGTAACCGCATCGTACGGCTTCCGTCTTGGTCCTGCGTGCCTGCTGCACAGATCGACGGTGCGGACAGCGTGCGCAAGATGGCTTGGACATCACGCGGCGCGAAACCTCGGGCGGCATGACCGACGAGTGGACCATTTTCGCGGTGAAAAATGGCGGCCAGCGCCGAATCCACCGGCAAATCATTGAGGACCGAAGTGAGCGTCCGTTGAAGCTGCGTTTCGCCGGGCGGTTTACTGTGGGCGGTGGTCGGTGTCATCTATCTCTGTTGTCGCAGAAATGCGCGCATTGTAGCAACGCAGTACCTTCAATTCAATGAAAACGAAGGGAACATGCTCATTCTGGCGGATTGATGATTTTCGGCTGTCGCGGTTCCGTTGACCGCATTTCGACCTGACGGTAATCGCCGGTCAGAAGATTGAGCAGGCTCGTGACGATGCTGATCACGACCGCGCCTCCAACGGCTGGCCAGAAACCGCTGACGGTAAAGCCTTTCACGACATAGGCGGTGAGTTCCAACAGCAGCGCATTGAGGATGACCAGAAAGAGTCCCAAGGACACGACGATGAGCGGCAACGTCAAGATCAACAAGACGGGCCGTAGCAGCATATTCAATACGGTGAGCACGAGAACGGCCGCGACGCCCGCCGTTAAGCTGTCGGCCTCGATTCCCGGTACTGTGGCAACGGCCAAGAAGACCGCGATGCCTGCAGTCAGGAGGCGTACCAGTATCGCATGGATGCCGCCGGGTGCCGCGTGCGTCTGCTGCGAATATTGAACGATGCGCACGACTCTCCTTAGGGAGCAGGTGTTGCGGCAGGAGCCTGTTGGGTGAGCGCCGGAGGCGGCGGCTGCTTTTTGAATGAGGAGAAATGCACTTCGGTCGCGGTCAGCGTCTTGTCGTCTTTGATCGCCTCGACCACCACCCGGTCTCCCACCGTGGGTAGATTGGTGCTTTTGGGATGATCTTTTTCCTTGAACCGGGTCTGCTTGTTGATTTGGACGTCGACGGTCGTTCCTTTCTGGGTTTTGACTTCGAGGTGTTTCGCGTCGATGGCGACGACGGTGCCTAGTACGTGTTGGCCCGTCCCGTGAGCGAAGGCAGTAGAAGTCAGGGTCATGCACATCGCTGTGAGAATCAATCGATAGAACATGGGCAATTGCTCCTTCCTCAAGTTCCCTACTAATAATATTGACGATACCTAATGATGATGCCCTTCGGCCTTCCCGGCCGCAGCGTCGTCTCCTTGCAGAAATTGCTCGAACGCCTCTTCCTCGAGACGCTCTTTCGGTGTCTTGGGATTGAGCGTTTTCATTTCGTCCAATTCTTCCTGTGTGAGCCGCGGCAAATGACGGATAAAATGCACCAACTTCCAGCTGTCGATATCCTTCTCCGGGTCGCCGCTTCCCCAGGCAGGCATGGCCGTAAATCGAATCCCGTTGTGGATGACCCAGAACAGTTCGCCGTCCGACAAGGACTGTGTATCGGTGAGCCGCAAATCTGGCGCCTTCGGGTAGACGTTCTTGCCGATGGGGGTTTGCCCGCTTCCGTCGTTGGAATGGCAAACGGCGCAATGATCGGCGAAGTGTGTCCGGCCCTCTTTTACAATATCTGCGTTCAGTGGAACCGGATTCGCGGCATTTCGTTTTTCAATCGGAATCGCCAAGTGGCGGATCTGCCGCGCCATGAGCACTTCCAACGCGTGAGGTTCCGTCTTGGCGCTGAATCCGGTGGTAAACAATTGATACCCGACCCAGCCAAAGAGGCCGAGCCCGACCAGGATGAGAATGACGACTACGCCCAGCAGCTTCGCTTTCATACCCCGCTCATCACTATACAAACTCCATGAACCCGATTGCTACTGAAGCCCGAGTTAGGCGTAGCCATGGGACCGAAACCAACGCACGGCCTTTTCAAGCGCCGTTTCCGGAGGTGTCTGTGGGATTCCGAGTTCACGAACTGCCTTACTGCAGTCATAGTGCATGCGATACTTGGCCATCTTGACCCCTTCCAGGGGAATACGCGGTGGTTGGCCCGTCAGGTGGGCGATCCAGTGGTTCACATAGGCGAGAGGCAGCACGGCTGAGCGAGGCAGCCGGAGCGAGGGGGCTTTGACACCGGTCAGCGCGCTGAGGATGTCGAAGACGTCCTTCAGCATGAGATTCTTGCAGCCCAAGATGTAGCGTTCCCCCTGGCGGCCTTTTTCCATGGCCAGCAGATGCCCTGCGGCAACGTCATCAACGTCCACGATGTTCATGCCGGTTTCAATGTAGGCGGGCATCCGGCCCTTCATGAAATCCACGATCACCTGACCCGTCGGCGTCGGTTTCACATCTCCTGCGCCGACCGGCGCGCTGGGGTTGACGATCACCACCGGCAGGCCTTCGGTGGCGAACTTCAGCACTTCCTGCTCGGCTAGATATTTGGATCGTTTGTAGTGGCCGGCCATCTGATCGAGTGATACGGGGGTGACTTCTGTCCCGAGCCCCCCGTTGGCCGGCAATCCGATCGCCCCGATCGTGCTGCAGTATACGGTACGCTGAATTCCCGCCAGGCGGGCCGCGGCG
>Ga0207683_10000015_pt1 | contig 125989 bp, 123 predicted proteins | sample KBSM73metaG_FD_184333 | JGI IMG/M metagenome (GOLD analysis project Ga0207683, IMG submission 184333) | Miscanthus rhizosphere microbial communities from Kellogg Biological Station, Michigan, USA - KBS M7-3 metaG (SPAdes) (version 2) | ecosystem: Host-associated > Plants > Roots > Rhizosphere...
CCAACGGAGAAATCTACGATATGGACCGCCTCTCCGCCGCGCACCCCACTTTGCCTCTGCCGGTCTATGCGCAGGTGACCAATCTCGCGAACGGACGGAGCATTGTTGTCCGCATCAACGACCGCGGTCCTTATGCGCGCGACCGGATCATCGACCTGTCACGTCGCTCGGCCGAACTGCTCGGCTTCAGGGCGAACGGCACGACCGATGTCCGCGTCAAATATCTCGGCCGGGCGCCCTTGAACGGCGATGACAGCTACGAGCAGAGATTTGCCGCAAACCAAAACTGGGCTCGGTTCGCCGCTCACGCCCCGCTTAAGCAAAGTGGACCAAGCCCGATAGTGGTGAGCAGCGCTTCCAGAGAAGACACGCTACCGGCCGAGAACCCGGAAAATCTGGCTTTGCCTTGGAAGGATGCGGCCCCCCCGGGAAGAGATGTTGGGCGCGAGGAGGCACCCGACCCAGGTCAGCTGGGCTGGCAGGCGAGCCCGCGCTGGGCCTCCATCCAAGCCGCCGACGGCGCGATCTTGCCGGCGCCTAAAGCGAAACCTCCATCGCAAGGCCTCATGATCCAGGCGGCGTCCTTCAAGACAAAGCAGAATGCCGATAAGGCGAGCACTCTGCTTGGCCCTATCGCGCCCGTCGACGTGGTGCCGGTCGAGGTCGCCGGAGAGGTCTATTTCTGTGTCCGCGTTGGGCCTTTTGCTGACGAAGGTGCCGCGCAGTCCGCGCTGTCACGGGTGACACAAGCGGGCTACCAGGGCGCCAAAATCGTCTTGAAGAACTAGACAGGTGAGCTGCCTCCAGCCGGGTTGATTTTTACTCGAGAGCGCTCGATATTGGCACAGGTCTGGGTAGGGACCAGCGCCCCCATACCACCAATTCGAGCCCCACCGGTCAGTCCCGTGTACGCCTTAAGCCTTGGCAGATGGATCAAGCTCGCGGCGGCAGGTGCCATTATCGCAAGCGTCGGCTGCCTCGCTCAGTCTGCGGGCTCGGCTCCGGCCCCGCAGAGCGCTTTCGAGACGAAGGCCAAGCACGCCCTTCTGATGAATGCCGACGCCAATCTCGTGCTCTACGAGAAGGCGGCAGACGAGCTCGTGCCACCGGCAAGCATGAGCAAGCTGATGACACTCGCCGTAGTCTTCCGCGAGCTCAAGGCGGGGCACATCAAACTCGAAGATCAGTTCAAGGTAAGCGAGCATGCCTGGCGCACCGGAGGCGCGCCGTCCGGCTCATCCGCGATGTTCGCTCCGCTCAACTCGATGGTGAGCGTGTCAGATCTCATCCAGGGCGTCACGGTGCAATCGGGCAACGATGCCGCGATCATTCTGGCCGAAGGAATCGCAGGCACTGAGGATGCCTTCGCCCAGCGGATGAACGAATATGCGAAGGAGATCGGGCTTACGAAGTCGCATTTCGTGAATTCGACGGGGCTGCCGGCCGAAGGTCATGTGATGACCGTGCGCGAGCTCGCGATGCTCGCGCGGTTCCTCATCTATACCTTTCCCGAGTACTACCACTTCTTCGGGCAGAGAGATTTCACCTTCAACAAGCACACCTTCAACAACCGCAATCCGCTCATCTTCGCGCCCGACCTCGGGGTCGACGGGCTCAAGACCGGTTATATCGAAGAGGCCGGCTACGGGCTTGTGGCTAGCGCCAAGCGCGGTGAGCAGCGTCTCATCCTCGTGGTCAACGGCCTCAACACGAAACAGGAGCGAGAGGGCGAGCCGCGTCGGCTGATCGAATGGGGCTTCAAGAGCTTCAGGCCGTTCAGGCTGTTCGATGAAGGCCAGAAGGTGAGCGACGCGTTGGTTTGGGGCGGCACCCAGCATTACGTGCCGCTGGTGGGCGACGGCAATATCAACATCATCCTGCCTGCCACCGCGAGCGGCAAGGTGTCGGCATCGATCGTCTATCAGGGGCCGATCAAGGCTCCGATCCGCAAGGGCGATCGGGTTGCTGTGCTCCGCATCACGTCGAGCGAATCGTCGGCCACGAACGAGATTCCGCTTTATGCAGCTGACGACGTCGCCGCCAGCAATTTCCTAATGCGCGGATTGGATTCGCTTGGCTGCCTCGCCTTCTGCTGGTTGCTGTAGATCCGATGCAGCGCGAGGCGGCCGAGGCCGGCAGATTCATCACATTTGAAGGCGGGGAGGGGTCGGGTAAATCCACCCAAGCCGGCATCCTTGCCAATCGGCTCACGCGCGCCGGCCGCAAGGTGTTTGCCACGCGGGAGCCTGGTGGCTCGCCGGCTGCTGAGGAAATCCGCGACGCATTGCTATCTGGCCGCGTGTGGCAGTTCGGCCCGTTCGCCGAGGCGCTGCTGTTCTCGGTCGCACGCGCGGACCATATCGAGCACGCGATCGCACAGGCTCTGGCCGAGGGCAACTGGGTCGTGTGCGACCGCTTCCTCGACTCGACGCGCGCCTATCAGGGAGCAACCGCCGGCGTGCCGAAGAGCGTGATCAATGCCCTCGAGAGGCTCACTGTCGGAAATTTCCTGCCAGACATCACCTTCATCCTCGATATTCCGGCGGAGCAGGGACTCTCACGGGCAGCCGAGCGAAGGAGCGGAAATGCGCCTGATCGCTTCGAGAGCCAGGAGCTGATGCTGCATGAGCGCGTTCGGCGGGCCTTTCTCGACATCTCAGAGGAAGAGCCCGAACGTTGCGTTGTGATCGACGCGAGCCAGCCCGAAGCCATGGTGGCCGAGGACGTCTGGGAAGTCGTGCTGCAGCGCCTAAGCCCATGAGCATGGTTGCCGAGCGTACGCGCGCCGCGGTCCCGGAGCCTGATCGCCTCGAAGGCTTCTCCGCACCTCGCGAGGTCGATCCTCTGTTCGGCCATGATGCGGCGTTGCGCGAGTTCGCCGATGCGCTCGCGAGTGGTCGGATGCATCACGCGTGGTTGATCGTCGGTCCGGAGGGTGTGGGCAAGGCGACGCTCGCCTATCATTTCGCGCGCATGGTGCTTGCGGAACGCGATGCCGTTCATCAAGGCGAAGCTATCGACACTGACCACCCCGTTTTCCGCAAGGTCGCTGCATTGTCGCATCCCAACCTGCTTCTCTTGCGGCGCTCATATAACGAGAAGACCAAGCGGTATTCGCAGTTTATCGGCGTCGATCAGGTAAGGCGGCTCAAGGCGTTTCTCGGCAATACGGCTGGCGAGGAGGGCTGGCGCGTGGTCATTGTCGACCGCGCCGATGATCTGAATCAGAACGCGGCCAATGCTCTTCTGAAAGCGCTCGAGGAACCCCCGCCGCGTACACTGTTCATCCTGATCTCAAGCGCAGAGGGACGTCTTCCTGTCACCATTCGCTCCCGCTCTCGCATTCTCCGCGTGGCGGCCCTCGGTGGGGAGGATTTGAAGAAGGCGGTGCGGGCAGCACTCGCCCGCGATGATCAAGAATCCGATCCCGGGACACTCGCGACCGCAATCGCCCTGAGCGACGGAAGCGTACGGCGGGCGCTTGAGCTCGCATCGGGAGAAGGGATCGAGCTTTATGGCGAGATCGTAGCCTTGGTCGCTGCGCTCCCCGAACTTGATGGAGCGCGGCTGCACCGCTTGGTTGATCGGATCGGAGGCTTTAGCAACACCGAACAACTTGAGCTTTTCATCGCACTTCTGCTCGGGCTGATGGAGCGCCTCATCCGTTTCACCGCCACTGGCGAAGGCGCAACGAGAGAGGAGCAGACGCTAGCCAAGAGCCTTATTTCACGGGGCAATCTTGCTCAATGGGCTGAGGCGTGGGAGGCAATATCGGAAGCACACGCCGAGGCGTTGGAATACAACCTCGACCCGAGTCTGTTTCTGCTGGAAACTTGGCTCCGGCTTCAGAAGCTCGCGCGCGAACATCCCGTTTAGAGCGATCATCGACCGCGCTTGCCCCTGAGCACCGCCGAGGCTATTCCTGTCGCCATGGCAGAGAAGCGGCCCTATTACATCACTACTGCCATCTCTTATCCGAACGACGCGCCCCATATCGGCCATGCCTATGAGGCGGTCGCAACCGACGCGCTTGCGCGCTTTCGGCGGCTGCAAGGCCGCGACGTGTTCTTTCTCACTGGGACCGACGAGCACGGGATCAAGATGCTCCAAACGGCCAAGGCGCAAGGCATCACACCGGCCGAACTTGCCGATCGCAACACGCCGAAATTCCAGGAGATGGTTCGCGTGCTCAATTGCTCGAACGATGACTTTATTCGTACGCGCGAGAAGCGCCACGTCCGCGCCTGCCAGGAACTATGGCGGCGCATGCGGGATGCCGGAGACATCTATCTCGACAAATATGCCGGGTGGTACTCGGTACGCGACGAGGCCTATTACGACGAGAGCGAGCTAAAAGAGGGGACCGACGGCCGCAAGCTCTCACCGCAGGGCACGCCAGTCGAGTGGGTCGAGGAGGAAAGCTATTTCTTCAAGCTGTCGGCCTATCAAGATAAGCTGCTCATCTACTACCAAACTCATCCAGAGTTCATCGGGCCGGAGACGCGCGCGAACGAAGTGAAGAGCTTCGTGCGCGGAGGTCTCCAGGATCTCTCGATCTCGCGGACCACCTTCGACTGGGGGATCCCGGTGCCGGGCGACCCAAAGCACATCATGTATGTGTGGGTCGATGCGCTAACCAACTATCTTACCGGCGTCGGCTTTCCCGATGAGGAGTCGGAGAGCTTTAGGAAATATTGGCCCGCCGACGTGCACATCATCGGTAAGGACATCATCCGCTTCCACGCGGTCTATTGGCCTGCCTTCTTGATGTCAGCAGGTATCGCTCCACCGAAGCGCGTGTTCGGGCACGGCTTCCTCTATAACCGCGGAGAAAAGATGTCGAAGTCGGTCGGCAATGTGGTTGATCCGTTCGTGCTAGTTAAGGATTACGGAGTGGATCAGCTTCGCTATTTCCTCTTGCGCGAGGTGCCATTCGGCCAGGACGGCAATTACAGCCGCGATGGCATCGTGCAGCGCATCAACTCCGACCTCGCCAACGATCTCGGCAATCTCGCCCAGCGGTCTTTGTCAATGATCGCCAAGAATTGCGAGGGCAGTGTGCCTAAGCCTGGAGAGTTTACGGCGGCCGACCAGACAATTCTTGCGGCGGCTGACGCTGCGCTAGCGCGCGTCGAGGAGGCGATCGACGACTTCGCAATCCACCGCGCGCTCGAAATCGTGTGGTCGGTGGTTGCGGACGCCAATCGCTATTTCGCCGGGGAGGAACCTTGGGCGCACAAGAAGACGAATCCTCAGCGCATGGCGACGATCCTCTACGCCACAGCTGAGGTCACGCGGCAGATCGCAATCCTCGTGCAGCCGGTCATGCCGGAGAGTGCCGGGCGGCTGCTCGATCAGCTTGCTGTGCCGGCCGGCGCACGTGACTTTGCGGTACTCGGTCCCAAGGGACGGCTCAAGCGCGGCACAGAACTGCCGCAGCCGAACCCCGTGTTCCCTCGTCATGTCGAGGCGGACATCGAAGCGGCGGCATCTTGAGGCCCGTCGCTGGTGCATTGCCGCGGCTCATCCGCGACACGGCTGTATGATCCGCGCCTCGTCGACGCCTTCGACGACGACGTTACCAATCACCGTGCGCGGGACCCCCGTATCGCCGAACCGCCTCAGCATGATCGCTTGGACTCGGGAAGAGGTCGCGTCGAGGATACTGTATCTGATGTGATTGCGCGCGAGGATGGCCCTAACTTGTCGGCAATAGGGACACCACCAAGCATTGTACATGACGACGTTCTGCTACAGCCGGCCTCGGCCTGTGGTGGCGCTAGACAAAGCAGTACCGCCGCAAGAATGAGCGGCAAGCGACATATGAGCCAGATACGTCTCGTCATTGCTCTTGTTATCTCGTCAGCCCATATGCTGCACATAGGGGCTCCCCGAGCCGCGCTTCGTTAGCCTAGCAACTTGAACAATATAGGTCTTTCATCTTTCCGTGATGCTGATCGACAGTCACTGCCATCTCGATTTTCCAGAGCTTAAGGGCGAGCTCGATGCCGTGCTCGCGCGCGCCCGCGTGGCAGGCGTTGGCCTCATGGTCACCATCTCGACGCGGGTGCGCCGCTTCGACGATGTCCTCGCCATAGCCGAAGCTCACGACGAGGTGTTCTGCTCGGTTGGAACCCATCCCCACAATGCTGCAGAGGAACCTGACGTCACGGTAGCGGACCTCGTGAAGCTCGCGCGCCATCAGAAAGTGGCGGCGATCGGCGAGGCCGGCCTCGATTATCATTACGACAATAGCCCGCGTCCGGATCAGGAGAAGAGCTTTCGCGTCCATATCGCGGCTGCACGCGAAACCCGACTTCCGCTCGTGATCCATGCCCGTGAAGCTGACGCTGACATTGCGCGCATCCTTGAGGAAGAATCTGCGAAGGGCGCATTCCCCTTCGTTCTGCATTGCTTCACCAGCGGCCCCGAGCTTGCCCGGCGTGGGCTAGCCGTTGGCGGCTTTGTGTCCTTTTCGGGTGTCGTTACCTTCAAGAAGTCGGATGTGCTGCGCGACATTGCACGCGAGGTGCCGCTTGATCGGATTCTCGTCGAGACCGATGCTCCTTATCTCGCGCCGGAGCCCATGCGCGGCAAAACCAACGAGCCGGCTTTCGTCGTTCACACGGCGGCGCGGCTTGCTGCGGTCAAGGGTGTAAGCGAGGCGGATCTTGCGCGCGCCACCAACGAAAACTTCTTTCGCCTGTTCAACAAAGTACCGCGCACAAGTCTGAAAACGCCAAAAAGCGCCGCATGACGCTGAAGGTCACCATCCTCGGCTGCGGCACTTCGGGCGGCGTGCCGCGCATCGGCAACATCTGGGGCGCCTGCGACCCCAATAACCCTAGGAACCGGCGGAGACGCTGCTCGCTCCTCGTGCAGCGCGCTGAGGGCACTGCAGCCACGACCGTGCTCGTCGACAGCTCCCCGGACATTCGCGAGCAGCTGCTCGATGTCGGCACGCGTTGGCTAGACGGCGTTCTCTACACGCACGACCACGCCGACCATGTGCACGGCATCGATGACCTCCGGATGGTCGCCTATAACGGACACCGCAAAGTCGAGGCGTTCTACGATGCGGTGACGGGACAGATCCTGCGCCAGCGCTTCGACTATTGTTTCGAGCCACCGCCCGGCAGCGAGTATCCAGCAATCCTCAATGGCCATGAGATCAAGGCCGGCGAGGTCGTGAGTATCGAAGGGGCGGGAGGCGTGATCGACGCGCTGCCCTTTCGCCAGGGGCACGGGCAGATCGAGACACTCGGCTTCCGCTTTGGCAACATCGCCTATTCACCCGATGTGAGCGACTTCCCCCCAGAGACGCTCAAGCATCTGCAAGGCCTCGATGTGTGGATCATCGACGCGCTGCGCTACTCGCCGCATCCGAGCCATTTTTCGGTCGAGGAGGCCCTGTCATGGATCGCGCGGATCAAGCCCAAACGCGCCGTGCTGACTCATATGCATGTCGACCTAGACTATGCGCGGCTTGCGAGCGAGCTGCCTGAAGGTGTCGAGCCAGCCTATGACGGAATGGTGCTGACTACGGACGGCTGATGGCTTTCCACGCATCGATGACTTGCCCGGTTTCCATCCAATCAGACATGGCGAGGGGGATAAAGGCTTCCGCCACTGCCTCGGGCGTCCGCAAAGTACTTTGGTCTTCGCCGGGATAGGCTTCCGCGCGCATGCGGGTCGCGGTCGCGCCAGGGTCGATGATGTTCACCTTTACGGCGCTGTCGGCGGTCTCGTTGGCATAGGTCTTGGCCAGCGTCTCTAGCGCGGCCTTGGACACGGAATAGGGAGCCCAATAGGCACGGGCTGAATGCGCCACGCCGGAGGTCACGAAGATCGCGCGGCCCGCATCAGATCGGCGGAGCAGGGGATCGAGCGTGCGGATCAGCCGCCAATAGGCGGTGAGATTGACGGCGAGAGTACGTTCCCAGTGCTCTGATGGGATATGGGTCAGCGGCGTCAGGCGGCCGAGAATGGCGGCGTTGCCGACCAGCACGTCGAGCCTGCCGAAGCGCTCGTAGAGAGTAGGCCCGAGCGTATCGATAGCCTTGCCGTCGGCGAGATCGAGGGGAATGAGCGAAGCCTTGCCGCCTTGGGCTCTAATCCGATCGTCGACCTCTTCCAAAGCTTTCCGTGAACGCGAGAGGAGCAGGACATGAGCACCTTCGCGGGCGAAGGCGAGCACCACGGCCCGGCCGATACCACGCGAAGCGCCAGTGATAAGCGCGATCCGGTCCTTGAGGCGTAATGAGGTCAACCGACCTCGGCGAGGAAAGAGAGCTGCTTCTGCGCCGGCGGGCCTTCGCGATCCCTGAGTCTCGTCGGATACTCACCGGTGAAGCAATGGTCGGTGAACTGGGGATGGGCGTTGTCGCGCCCCTCATAGCCCATCGCCTTGTAGATTCCGTCGACGGAGAGGAAGGCGAGGGAGTCGGCTCCCATGAAGGCCTGCATCTCCTCGAGGCTGCGATGGGCGGCGAGCAGCTTGTCCTGGTCCGGCGTGTCGATGCCGTAGAAATCGGGATGAGTGATTGGCGGGCTGGCGATCCGCATATGCACCTCGCGGGCGCCGGCCTCCCGCATCATCTGCACGATCTTCACCGAGGTCGTGCCGCGTACCACGCTGTCATCAATGAGCACGATGCGCTTGCCCTTCACCTGACCCTCATTGGCGCTGTGCTTCAGCTTCACGCCGAGCTGCCTGATGCGCTGCTCGGGCTCGATGAAGGTGCGGCCGACGTAGTGGTTGCGGATGATGCCGTATTCGAAGGGCAGGCCCGACACTTGCGAATAGCCAATGGCCGCGGGCACGCCAGAGTCAGGGATAGGGACGATGACATCGGCGTCGGCAGGAGCCTCGCGCGCCAATTGCCGGCCCATCTCTTTCCGGACTTCGTAGACCGAGCGGCCGCCGACGATCGAGTCCGGCCGGGCGAAGTAGATATATTCGAAGATACAGAGCCGCGCCGGGTATTTGGGAACGAAACGGTGGCTCTCGATTCCCTCGCGCGAGATCACCACCACTTCGCCATTCTCGACCTCGCGCAGGAATTCGGCGCCGATGATGTCGAGCGCACAGGTCTCGGAGGCGAGCACCCAAGATTCGCCGAGCTTTCCCAACACCAGCGGCCTGATGCCGTAAGGATCGCGCGCGCCGACGAGCTTCTTGTTGGTGAGACCTACCAGAGCGTATGCGCCTTCAACCTGGAGCAGGGCCTCGATGAATTTCTCGACAAATCTCCGTTTTTCGCTGCGGGCGACGAGGTGGAGGATAACTTCGGTGTCCGTAGTGGATTGGCAGATGGCACCCTTCTTGATCAACCAATCGCGCATTGTGAGCGCGTTGGTGAGATTGCCGTTGTGGCCGAGTGCAAAACCGCCCGAATCGAGGTCGACGAAAAGCGGCTGCACGTTGCGCAAAACAGGATCGCCGCAGGTGGAGTAGCGCACATGACCTACGGCGACATTGCCCTTGAGGCGCTCGATCACGGGGCGCGAGGTGAAATGATCGCCGACGAGACCTACGCGGCGCTCGGTATGGAAATGATGGCCGTCGAAGCTGACGATGCCAGCCGCCTCCTGGCCGCGATGCTGGAGCGCATGCAAGCCGAGTGCGGTCAGGGCTGCGGCGTCGGGATGATTGAAGATGCCGAAGACGCCGCACTCCTCGTGCAGCCGATCCTCCTCGAGCCAGGTCAATCTCGGTTCCTTGGCTTCAACGGGTTCTGTCACGGGCCTCCGCCTCCTCCAATTAAATAAGCGCCTTGCCAAGCGCTTCAATGGCACGCGACGCCACGCTTACTTGGAACCTCAACTTTCACGAGCGCTGGTCAGGCGGAGTGGGAGCTCCCTCTGCGGGCGTCTCGGGTGTGCCCTCTGGCTGGCCTGCGCCCGGTGCCTCCTCAGGCTTCTGCGGCAGGTATTGCTCCGGGTTCATCGGCAGCAATGATTCGATGGCGACCTGGGTCTGCTGAAGAATGGGGTAGGAGCGCGCATTGCGGACCCACTCTGGCTGGTCCCGGGCAAGCGCAGTGAACAGGATAAAGACGATGGCCACGAGCAGGAAGCCGCGCGCCAAGCCGAAAATGAACCCCAGGGTGCGGTCGAGCGCGCCGACACGGCTGTCCAACACGCGGTCGGAGATGCGGAAGGTGATCAGGCTCACAACGATCAGCGTTACGATGAAGACGCCGGCGGCAAAGGCGATCTGGGCCACGCTCGGATTGTTGATATAGGGCGCGAGTATGCCCGAATATTTAGGGGTTAGATAAAGGGCGGCGACGGCAGCCACAGCCCAGGAGAAAATCGACAAAACCTCGCGCGTGAACCCGCGCACCATGGCGAGAAAGCCGGATATGAGCATGATGACGATGAGAATGACATCGAGCCAGGAGATGGGCATGGCGCGAGGGTCCTCCAGCGAGGCGGCGCGAGACTATCACGATTCCCGGCGATGAAGCACAAATGGGCCGGCCGGGCAATCATGGAAGCTCAGGCCGGCGCATTGTCGCAGGGCGACTCAGAGTTTACTCGACAAGTAAGGCGCCGAATAAGGCAACCAGATCGTCCAATTGGGTAAGGGGTAGGAGCTCGAGATCTTTGGTGTTCCGGTTGCCTTCAGCGGCAGCAGCCGGGACAACGGCGCGGGCGAAGCCAAGCTTGGCAGCCTCCTTGAGGCGCTGATCTCTATGGCCCACGGCCCTTACTGCACCCGTCAGGCTGACCTCGCCAAAATAGACAATGTCCTCGGGAGAGGGCTTTCCCGTCAGCGACGAGATGAGGGCCGCAGCCGCGGCAAGATCGGCGGCCGGCTCCTGCAGCCGGAGCCCCCCTGCGACGTTGAGATAGACATCGTGGCTCCCAAGCCGCACGCCGCAGCGAGCCTCTAGCACGGCAAGCAACATGGCCAGGCGGTTGGGGTCCCACCCGACGACTGCCCGGCGCGGCGTGCCGAGCAGCGAGGGGGCGACGAGTGCCTGGATCTCTACGAGGATCGGGCGCGTGCCCTCCATGCCGGCGAACACCGCAGTTCCTGGGGCGCCGCGATCTCGGTCGCTCAAGAACAGCGCGGACGGGTTATCCACCTCCCTCAGACCATCGTGGCGCATTTCAAACACGCCGATCTCGTCGGTCGGGCCGAACCGGTTCTTGACCGCGCGAAGCACGCGGAACTGATGCCCGCTTAAGCCCTCGAAATAGAGGACGGTATCAACCATGTGCTCGATGACCTTGGGACCGGCGATCTGGCCATCTTTGGTCACGTGTCCCACCAGGACGACGGTCGAGCCGCTCCCCTTGGCATGGCTAATCAGGGCGGAAGCGCAGCCGCGGAGCTGAGTGATCGTTCCGGGCGCCGCTTCGACGCTCTCGGACCAAAGGGTCTGGACTGAGTCGATGATGACGAGCACAGGCGGCACGGTGCTACCTAGTGTGGCGACAATGTTGGCAAGATTCGTCTCGGTTCCGAGTGCTACCGGGGCGTGCGCAAGCCCAAGGCGCATTGCGCGCATGCGCACCTGCGCAGGCGCCTCCTCGCCTGAGAGATAGACGACGCGGGCGCCAGTTTCGGCAAGCTTGGCAGCCGCCTGGAGTAAGAGCGTCGATTTGCCGATACCTGGATCGCCGCCAACCAACACGGCAGAACCTGCCACTAACCCCCCGCCCAAGACCCGGTCGAGTTCCGCCATGCCGGTTGGCAGGCGAGGAGAGTCGATGGTGGCGGCGGCGAGTGTCTCGAAGGTTGCGAGCCGTCCTTTGCCACCCTTAATGGCGATGAGCGCACGGGAGCCCGAGGGCGTCTGCTCCTCGATGATCGAGTTCCACTCGCCGCATGAGGCGCATTTGCCGCACCAGCGTGCGGTCACTGCGCCGCAAGCCTGGCAGACATAAGCTTTGGAGATTTTTGCCATGAAAGGTGCCTAGCCGCCGATATAGCGCCTAAACGCGCGATGGCCGAGATTGGTCAGCACCTCGTAGTCGATCGTGCCAGCATAATGTGCAAGCACCTGTGCCGGAACGTTGGGACCGATCAGCTCGACCCATTCGCCGCGGCGGGCGAGCCGTTCCGGCACGTCAGTGACGTCGATCGTGATCAGGTCCATGGAGACGCGGCCGAGAATCGGCGCTGCATGAGCGCCCATATATACTGTGAGGCCTTCTTCTCCGTCCTCAATGGAAAGAGAGCGGAAGAAACCATCGGCGTAGCCGACCGAGACGATTGCGATGCGCGAAGCTCGCTTCAGACTGCGGGTTGCGCCATAGCCGATTGTCTCTCCGGTTGAGGTCTTCCGAACTTGCAGGATGCGGCCTTTGAGGTGCACCACGGGCTTGAACGGGTTCTTCCCTGTGGCGTGCGGTTTGCCGCCGTAGAGGGCGATGCCGGGCCGCACGAGATCGTGGGTATAGGCGCGGCCGAGCAAGATGCCGGCGGAATTGGCGAGGCTCGCAGGCGCCGTCGGTAGGCGGGCTCGCAGCCGATCAAAGACCTTCCTCTGCGCCTCACTCTTCGGATGTTTTGGCTCGTCGGCGCAGGCGAGGTGACTCATCACCAGCGACAGCGAGAAAGTGGACCAAAGATCATCGGCTGACGCAACCTCATCGACCTCGTCAAGAGAGAGGCCGAGGCGGTTCATGCCGCTGTCGATATGCACGGCGCAAGCTAGCCTCTCGCCCCGGCTTGCTGAGAACGCCGCCCATTCCTTGATCTCCTCGGCACTGTTCAGCACGGGCCGGAGAGCGTGTTTGCGATATTGTCCTGCCGTTCCCGGCATGAGCCCGGCAAAGACGTAGATCGTGGCGTCGGGGAGTAGTTGGCGCAGAGCTTTGCCTTCGCCAAGCGTCGCCACGAAGAAGGTCTTGCATCCTGTGCGCGCGAGAGCGGGCGCGGCTTGCGCCATGCCGAGGCCGTAGGCGTCGGCTTTGACCACGGCGGCGCATTCGGCGGGCGAAGCCATCTCCCGCAAGCGCCGATAATTGGCAATAAGCGCATCGAGATCGATGGTAAGGACTGCGGTCTCGCTCGGATCAGCCTCGGAGCTCAGTCCCGCCGCTCCGGCAGGCGCTCCTCGCTTGCGAGATTGCTGAACCTCGTGAACTCCCGCGTGAACTGCAGTCTTACCGTGCCGGTCGGTCCGTGGCGCTGCTTGCCGATGATCACCTCGGCCTTGCCGTAGGCGTTTTCGATGTTGTTTCGCCACTTGACGTGTTCGTCTGTGTTCGGAGTCGGCTCCCTATTCTCTAGATAATATTCCTCGCGGTACACGAACAACACCACATCGGCATCCTGCTCGATCGAGCCTGATTCCCGTAAATCGGCGAGTTGCGGGCGCTTGTCTTCGCGCTGTTCGACCTGGCGGGAGAGCTGTGAGAGGGCAAGAATGGGTACGTGGAGTTCTTTGGCAAGGGCTTTGAGCCCCGTCGTAATCTCAGTCACTTCCTGCACGCGGCCTTCGGCGGCCCGCCTGGAGGAGCCGGATAGGAGCTGGAGATAGTCAACGACGATGAAGCCGAGGCCTCTCTGGCGCTTCAAGCGCCGCGCCCGGGCAGCAAGCTGAGCCACGGTGATGCCGCCGGTTTGGTCGATATAAAGAGGCAGGTTCTGGAGCTCCTGCGAGACTTCCACAATGCGGTCGAAGTCCTCGGAGTTGATGCGGCCGCGGCGTATTTGCTCTGATGGGATTTCGGCCTGTTCAGAAATAATGCGCGTGGCGAGCTGCTCGGCCGACATTTCCAGCGAGAAGAAACCGACAACCGCGCCGTCGAGCACCTGATCCGAGTCCGGATCGGCCACGTAGGTTTTGGCCACGTGATAGGCGATGTTGGTGGCAAGCGCCGTCTTTCCCATGGCTGGCCGGCCAGCTAGAATAATGAGATCTGACGGTTGCAACCCCCCCATCTTCAAGTCTAGATCGACAAATCCAGTCGCGAGTCCTGAAAGCCCGCCGTCCCGCCGATAGGCATTGGCGGCCATGTCGATGGCAACCGTAAGTGCGGAGGTGAATGGCTCAAAGCCCGATCCGTATTTTCCCGTTTCAGCAAGCTCAAAGAGCCGTAGTTCCGCTTGCTCAATCTGCGAGTTAGGTGGCGCATCGATAGGGGAATCATAGGCCGTGTTCACCATGATCTCGCCAATTTCAATGAGCTGACGACGGATGGCTAGGTCGTAGATGGTGCGGCCGTAGTCCTCGGCGTTGATGATGGTGGTAGCGTTGGCTGCTAGGCGACCGAGATACTGAGGTACGGTTAGGTCCCCTACCGGCACTTCATTCTCAAAATAGGTTTTTAGCGTGATGGGAGTTGCACGCTTACCACCACGGATTAACTGCGAGACGCTCTCGTAAATCCTACTATGCAGTGGATTGATAAAATGTCTCGGCTGCAAAAAGCTGGACACTCGGTCGAGGGCTTCATTGTTTACTAGAATCGCGCCCAGAAGTGCCTGCTCAGCCTCTTGATTATGGGGAGGCGCGCGGAAGACCGGCGTCTCGGGCTGAAGCGGCCGAATCAATGCATTGCTCATAGCCCGACACTACCGCAAATGAAGAGGGCAGCTAGATGTCAGCCTGTGAACATCGGGGAGATCGTGCGCTCGCCCACAAGCGGCGATGGCGCTAGCTCGCACTGCGTCGCTTTCGCTGCAGTGCAGGATGGCTGTCGCGCATACGGAGCTCCCGCTCGGCTTCATGCGTGTAGTCGCGTGTGAGCGGCAGAGCTTTCTGGTCTTTTGTCATCTGCAACTGGAACACCATCAGGTTCTGATAGCGAAACGCCGTCTCGGCGCCTGCAAGATACATCTCCCACATCCGGCAAAACCGCTCACCGAACTTCGCCGCCGCCACATGCCAGGAAGCGCGGAAGCGCTGCCGCCAATGACGTAAAGTCGAGGCGTAATGGAGCCTCAGAATCTCAAGGTCGGTGACAATCAGGCGTTCGCGCTCGATGGGTGGGAAAACCTCACTCAAGGCAGGGATATAGCCGCCCGGGAAAATGTACTTGGCGATGAAGGGGTTAGTCGAAGCCGGTCGGTCGAAGCGGCCGATCGAATGGAGTACGGCGACGCCATCGTCCGTAAGTAGCCTCCCAAGCCTGTCAAAGAAGCTTCGATAGTGGGTTGTCCCGACATGCTCGAACATGCCGACCGAAACGATGCGGTCAAATTTGCCTTCGAGCTTCCTATAGTCGCAAAGCTCGAAGTTGACCGAACGCGAGAGTCCCATGGCGCGCGCCCGTTCCTGCGAAACTTTGAGCTGCTCTTCGCTCAAGGTGATGCCGGTCACCTCGACATGGGCAGTCTTGGCGAGATAAAGCGCAAGGCCGCCCCAGCCGGAACCGATATCAAGGATCTTGAGTCCATCGCAAAGGTGGAGCTTGGCCGCGAGATGCCGCTTCTTGGCGGCCTGCGCTTCCTCGAGCGAGGTGCCGTCAGCCTCGAAATAAGCGCAGGAATATTGCCGGTCGGCATCCAGAAATAGGTCGTAGAGACTGCTGTCGAGGTCGTAGTGACGCGCGACGTTGCGCTTGGCTCGCCGCGTAGAATTGTAGCTCTGAAGCGGTCTTACCAACGAACGCGCATCGTCAATAAGCTGGAACCAGCGCGGCCAGCGCATCGCCGCGAGATTTTTAAGGATCACTTCGAGAAAGTCGTAGATCGTCCCCTGCTCAATGATCAGCCGGCCATCTATATAGGCCTCGCCGATCGCGAGCGACGGGTTGAGCGCGAGTCTGATCTCGGTCCATTTGTCGGTGATACGCGCGGTAACGGGCGGACCGCTAAAATCACCGAAGCCATAGTTACGGCATTCGGCGTCGATCAGGTTTAGATGACCTGTCGTGATGAGCCGATCGAGGATGTAGCGGAGCGGGCGGAACATCGCAGTACTTAGCTGAACGAGGGCCTCCAACCCGAGCTCAGAACGCTAGAACTCTCTCATCTTAGAAAGTTGTGCAATGCAAAACAATCGTCAGCAGGGAGAGTTCCTCGCCACGTTGGTTAAGGCCTCCGCATTTGGGGAAGCCTACTCTGTCGCTTCTTCTTCAGGTTCAGCTTCGCTGGCGAGCTCGGCGGGAGCGCCTTCCTCGAACAACGCCGCGGCGGCAATCCTCGCTGCCTCCGCATCCTCTTCGGCTTCGGTCAGGGCACGGCTGACATCCTCGCCACGTGCCTGACGAGCCGCCTCATCGGCGGAGCGAGCCACATTGACGATGATATGAGGCACGACCTCTGGATGCAGCGTGACGCGGATATCATGCAGGCCGAGCGACTTTATCGGGCGGTCGAGCATCACCTGCCGCCGCTCGACAGAGAAGCCGCCTTCAGTCACGGCGACAGCGATGTCCCGGGTCGAAACCGAGCCGTAAAGCTGACCGCTTTCGCCCGCCTGCCGAATGATGATGAAGCTTTGCCTGTCGATCTTGGCGGAGACAGCTTGCGCCTCCGATTTCAGATCGAGGTCGCGCGCCTCGAGTTGCGCGCGCTCGCGCTCGAAACGCTTGCGGTTGGCTTCGGTGGCACGAAGCGCCTTGCCTTGAGGCAGCAGGTAGTTACGGGCAAAGCCGTCCTTGACTGTCACGACGTCGCCCATTTGTCCGAGGCGCCCGATGCGCTCGAGCAGGATCACTTGCATAGTAGAGGCTCCTTTTTTGTCAGCTTGTTCCGCCACTGGCGGGAGGCTGACCACGCTGGCGCAAGCCGAGCAAAGGCTCGGCAAGGCCGAGAATGGCGACAACAAGGGCAACCCAGCCCAACAGCAGAATTCCGAGATAGACGGCTGCAAGCAAAACGGCGCGGAACGGCGCGCCGCGGCTATAGACATGAATCACCGCGAGCCCTTGCAGCACGTAAGCGAATAGCAGCGCGCCTGCCAGTCCGGTCGCGAGCAAACCCGGCAGGTCGGGCAAGAAGGATGCCGCGAGCGCCCCAGCGAAGATGGGCACGAGGGCGTTCGGCAGCTCGAAACTGTGAAGATCAGGCCACGGGCGGCGCGCTCGTCCCGAGGCATCGACGATGAGCGCCGCCATCCAGAGATTGAACAAGGTGATGGTCAGCCAGATGATGGCGAAGGCAGCGGGGAGGGCCTTAGCTAACACAGTCGAAAGGCTAGTGATCGCTTGCTCGGTGAAGACCGTGCCGTCGCGGTCGAGCTCTTTCAAAGTGCTGTGCTCGAGGATCTGGCGGATCGAGTCGCGATAGGCCTCTTGATCGTAGCCAATCATGAGCACAAGAATGGCGGCAAGGAGTCCTGCGATCAGCGCCGCCCAACCCACGATACGGCCGGGGGGGTACCACTCGAGGGCGCCAACCACCTGGCCATTCGGCGTTGCTGCCGGACGAGACAAAAGCGCAAGATGAGCCAAAAGGGCGGTGGGCGCCGCGATCGACAGCGCGAAGACGGCAGCGGTGGTGGGTCCAAGAGTCGCGGCGATTACGACTGTGCCGGTCACTGCCGAGAACAGCGCGGCCATTCCGCCCCAGCCAAGTCCGGCTAGGCAAAGCGGAAGTGGGGCGAGATAGAACAGCACCCCAGCAAGCAATGTCGCCGTGGCGGCGGAGGCAAACAGCGCCGCCGATACCAGCCCCGAGCCCGCGCCGATGATGAGAGGAATTGGCATCAATGTCGCTGTCCCGTCCTTTGAAGAGCGGTTAGGGGAGGGTCGTCCTCCCCAACTTTGCATAGAGCCTAAGCCCGAGTTCCTTACGACCCCTACTGAATAAGATAGGGCAGAAGGCCGAGGAAGCGGGCGCGCTTGATAGCATGAGCAAGCTCGCGCTGCTTCTTGGCGGAAACTGCGGTGATCCGGCTCGGAACCATCTTGCCGCGCTCGGACACATAGCGCTGCAAAAGCTTCACGTCCTTGTAGTCGATCTTAGGCGCGTTATCGCCCGAGAACGGGCAGGTCTTGCGCCGACGGTAGAAGGGGCGGCGCGCCTGGACTTGCGTCATACTCATCGGGAATCCTCCTCGCCTTCAGTGGTATCGGCGCCTTCGACCTCAACGTCGCCGCGCGGCTCACGTGGCCCATGCTCGCGGTCGCGGTCACGAAAATCGCGCCTGCCTCCACGGCGTCCGTCGCGATCGCGATCACCACGATCGCCGCGGCCCTCACGCTCGTCACGATCGGCCCGGCGCATCATTGGCGACGGTCCAGTCTCGTGCTCATCCACCCTGACAGTGAGGAATCGGATGATGTCGGTGGAAAGCCGCATCTGGCGCTCAAGCTCGGCCACAGCGTCAGGCAGAGCGTCGATATTCATTAGCGCATAATGCGCTTTGCGGTTCTTCTTGATGCGATAGGCGAGGGACTTCAGTCCCCAATATTCCGTCTTGCCGACCGATCCGCCACGCTCCTCGAGGATTGAGCAAAAGCTTTGCAGTAGACCGTCGACCTGCTGCGCGGAGATATCCTGCCGCGCGAGGAAAACGTGTTCGTATAGAGGCATGAAATGCCTTTCCTTCCTTTTTTGCTCCGGCGCGAAGCCTCGCCCGGGCGTTCCAGAAGGAAAGGCCCAAGTGATGACCCAGAGAGCGGAGACACGGGAGGGCGGCTTCGAGCCTGCCGCTGTAGGTAGCGGTCCTCCGTTCAGCCTCCGACCGGAGCGGTTGCTGGTGGCGCCTTTATAAGGTTTCGCGCCGCCTTTGCAAGACTGCCGAGGCGTTCCAGCCCTATTGCGGTATGGATTTCGCCTTGCACTCCGTTTCTTTATTGTCGGTCACCGAGAAGGCCTTGCAATTGGCCTCACCGTGGACCTCGACCACTCCGATCTTGTCGATAGGCGCGTCCTTGTATTCGAGGGTGAAGGAGACCGGAGTGGTCTCTTGCTTGGTCAAGTCCTGGGACGGACGGCCCTTGGCATCGAAGGAGAAAATAAGATCCTTGGGATCGCCCATGCGTGGCGCGAGTTGAAACTCGCTAAAGCCCGGCGAGGGTGCTGACGCCTTCACCGTGATGGAAACAGTCGCCGGGTCGGACTTGTTGATGACGACGGAGATCTCTTCGACCGAGGCGAGCTCGACGAGCGCGGGGTTGGGGGGCAGCTTCGATTTCCAGGGCCATGTCTCGGGCTCGGCGGCGACTAGCGAAGAGCTTGCGACCATCACCGCTGCGGCTCCGGCTATGGCGCCGATGACAACGGGTTTCATAACTGTCTCCCTTGAGGGCTTGTTGGTCTGCTCCGGCACCTTCTAGCATGCGTGGATTGGGAGAAACCCATTATCTTTGATCCCCTTGAGGCTCGTGCGCTTTTGCCGCTTGGCTCGTGAAGGGTAACGCCGCCGCGGCGCCTCGCTTGACAGCAAAGATTGAAACAGTGTCTTTGCCGCATCTCCACCACATCGAAATGACTGAGCCTGATGAGCATCGCCTTCCTTTTTCCCGGCCAGGGAAGCCAAACCGTCGGCATGGGGGCCGAGCTCGCCAAGTCTTATCCCACGGCGCGTGCCGTCTTCGATGAAGTCGATGCCGCTCTCGGTCAGAATCTTTCGCGATTGATGTGGGAGGGACCGGAGAGCGAGCTAACCCTCACAGAGAATGCGCAGCCCGCTCTGATGGTGGTCTCGCTCGCAGCCGTGTGCGTTCTCAGGGAGAAGGGGCTGAAGCTTCAAAACAAAATCGCCTATGTCGCCGGCCATTCGCTGGGCGAATATTCGGCGCTGGCCGCAGCCGGCGCGCTCAGCCTTTCAGATACGGCGCGACTCTTGAAGACGCGCGGCCGCGCCATGCAAGAAGCAGTGCCAGTAGGAAAAGGGGCAATGGCGGCGCTGCTCGGTGCCGATCTCGAAAAGGCGCAAGCGCTTGCCGAGGCGGCCGCAGAGGGCGAAGTTTGCGCTGCCGCCAACGACAATGCGCCAGGGCAGGTAGTGATCTCCGGCACTAAGACTGCGATCGACCGCGCGGTTGCGCTCGCGCCCAAATTCGGTGCGCGCCGTGCCGTGTTGCTTCCGGTGAGCGCACCGTTTCATTGCGCCCTCATGCAACCAGCGGCTAACGCGATGCGAAACGCTCTGGCCGGCGTGAAAATCGAGGCACCCGCCGTACCCCTGATCGCCAATGTGCTAGCCGCGCCAATTACCGATCCGGAGGCCATCAGGGCGCGATTGGTAGAGCAGGTCACCGGCCTTGTGCGATGGCGCGAGACCATGCTTCACCTCAAGACGAGCGGCGTTGGAACCATCTACGAAGTGGGAGCCGGGCGCGTGCTCAGCGGTATCTCGCGGCGCTTCGATGGAATCGAGGCACGAAACGTCGGAACGCCAGAGGAGCTTGAAGCTGCTTCGGCGGCACTGGCGGCCTAGGTCCTTAGGAGAGGAGGGCGTCAATGTTCGATTTGACAGGGAAAGGAGCGATTGTGACGGGTGCCTCTGGCGGCATCGGCGGCGCCATTGCCAAGGCGCTACACGGGCAAGGCGCCACCGTGGCGATCTCCGGTACCAACAAAGAGAAGCTTGATGCGGTTGCCGCCGAGCTCGGCTCGCGCGTGTTCGCAATGCCTTGCGACCTGCGCGATCGGCAGGCGGTCGCCAAGCTCGCCGACGATGCTGAAAAGACCCTCGGCCAGACCGATATTCTCGTGAACAATGCCGGCATCACTCACGACAACCTGTTCATGCGCATGAAGGACGAGGAGTGGGATGACGTGATCCTCGTCAATCTCACCTCGGTGTTCGTGCTCACCCGGAGTATCCTGCGGGGCATGATGCGACGCCGGTATGGCCGGATCGTCAATATTGCATCGATCTCCGGCGTGCTTGGCAATCCGGGGCAGCCGAATTACGCAGCGTCAAAGGCTGGCCTCGTGGGCATGACCAAGTCGCTCGCACGTGAAGTCGCGAGCCGCGGCATCACCGCCAACGCCATTGCTCCTGGTTTCATCAAAACGCCGATGACCGACGCCTTGACGGAGAAGCAGGTCGAGGGTATTGCCGCCGCGATCCCAGCCCAGACTTTCGGCAAGCCTGAGGACGTGGCTGCCGGGGTGGTGTTCTTTGCGAGCAACGAAGCTGCCTATATCACCGGCGAAACGATGCATATCAATGGCGGCATGGTCATGGTGTAAGCCTTGAAAGGCAAAGACTTGGAGCGCTGGCCTCCGCAGTTTTGGCAGCCATTTTTCCCAAGGTGGGGGCTTCTGGCAAAGGCTGGTAAATTATGGTACCCAAACGGCCGCTCCGTGGGGGGCTTGACAAAAGACAATCCCGCCGCGATCAACCTTCGTAACTTACCGCTCGGGGATGCGTTGGGCCGTGAGCCGCAAGCTCGGGGGGACTTGAAAGGCCTTTTGACTGTAGAGCAGGGACGGTGAGACGGATATGAGCGATATCTCGGAGCGCGTTAAGAAGATCGTGGTGGAGCACCTCGGAGTCGAGGCCGACAAGGTCACCGAGAATGCAAGCTTCATCGACGATCTTGGGGCCGACAGTCTCGACACCGTCGAGCTGGTCATGGCGTTCGAGGAGGAGTTCGGCTGCGAGATCCCTGACGATGCGGCAGAGACCATCCTCACCGTCGGCGATGCGATCAAGTTCCTGGAGAAGAATACAGCCGCTTGACGCGACTTCGCACGGGGCCCAATCGCACCCGTCGTGACTTAAAAGCAGCCCCCAAAACGGCTCGGTAACCGATCCCTCGAGGATCATGCGAAGGCGCGATGCGACGTGTCGTCATCACAGGCTTAGGTCTCGTTTCCCCGCTCGGCTGCGGTTACGAGAAAACGTGGGAGCGCCTGACCGCTGGAAAGAGCGCGACCCGCCGCATCGAGAATTTCGACGTCTCGGATCTCACCTGCCAGATCGCCTGCCAGGTGCCGCACGGCGATGGCTCCGACGGCACCTTCAACGCCAACGACTGGATGGAGCCGAAGGAGCAACGCAAGGTCGACGAGTTCATCGTCTACGCCATGTCGGCGGCAACCCAAGCTTTGAAGGACGCGGGTTGGAAGCCCACTGCCTATGAGGAGCAAATCCGGACTGGTGTCTTGATCGGCTCGGGTATTGGCGGCCTACAGGGCATCGAGAAGACCTCGCTGCTCCTCGCCGAGAAGGGGCCGCGCCGCGTGAGCCCGTTCTTCATTCCTGGCCGCCTGATCAATCTTGCCGCGGGTTACGTCTCGATCGAGCACGGGCTTAGAGGACCTAACCACGCTGTGGTCACCGCCTGCTCGACCGGGGCACACGCGATCGGCGACGCCTCACGTCTGGTTGCGCTTGGCGATGCCGATGTGATGCTCGCAGGAGGCACGGAGTCTCCAATCTGCCGCCTCGCCATTGCCGGCTTCGCCGCTTGCCGGGCGCTATCTACCAACTTCAACGATCAACCTGAGCGCGCGTCGCGCCCCTATGACCGCGACCGCGACGGCTTCGTGATGGGCGAGGGTGCGGGCATCGTGGTGCTCGAAGAGCTGGAGCACGCCAAAGCCCGCGGCGCGCGGATCTATGCCGAGATCATCGGCTACGGCCTCTCGGGCGATGCCTTCCACATCACCGCGCCGGCCGAGGACGGCGACGGTGCCTATCGTTGCATGGCCGCGGCGGTGAAGCGGGCCGGCATCGACCCGGCCGATATCGATTACATCAATGCCCACGGCACCTCGACCCCGATGGGCGACGAGATCGAGCTCGCTGCGGTCGAGAGGCTGTTCGGTAATGCCGCGGGGAAGGTCTCGATGTCCTCGACCAAATCGGCGATCGGTCACTTGCTTGGAGCGGCAGGCGCGGTCGAGGCGATCTTTTCGGCGCTGGCTATTCGCGACAACTTGGCGCCCCCAACGCTTAACCTCGACAATCCCTCCGTTGCCACGGCGATCGACCTAGTGCCGCACCAAGCGAGGCGAAGAACGATCGACACTGTGCTCTCAAATTCCTTTGGGTTCGGAGGAACCAACGCCTCTTTGATCTTTCGCCGCTTGGACGCTTGACGCTGCTCAACGCGGCCCGCAGCCGAACCTCCCTTTCGCCATATTTCGCCTTCAAATGGTTAAGGTTATCCGCAGGGCAAGTTGCCATGTCGTTGACGAAGGACTTTTCGGGGACGGCAAACGACAACGAGAATCTCGATCAGCCCGCCCCGGCCGGCAGGCAGGTCGCCACGATGCTCCCGCGCAGTCCGATCGAGGCGCTTGAGCCAATCCGCCCACCCGAGCTGCCCGACGAGCCTGAACCGAACCAGCATCCTTTCCTGGGGATGCTCGATGGCGTCTTCACCTTCTTCTTCATCTTGGCCTGTCTTGTCGTCGGCGTGTTCTATTGGGTCAAGGTGCAGTTCGACAAACCTGGCCCGCTTCCCACCTCGACGGTGATCGCAATCCCTCGTGGCGAAGGAGTGAGCGCCATCGCCGAGCGCCTCGAACGCGATGGTGTGATCGCTGACCGGCGCGTCTTCATGACCAGCATCATCTACTTCATGTATGTAAAGGGGCAGGGCAGCCTCAAAGCTGGCGAATATGAATTTCCCAAATATGCGAGCATGCGTCAGGTGCTCGACACGCTCGTTGAGGGCAAATCGATAGAGCATAAAATTACGTTCGCGGAAGGGCTGACCACGCAACAAATCGTCGACAGGTTGAGAGCGAATCCCGATCTTCACGGAGATATCGCCCAAGTCCCCGCCGAGGGCACTTTGCTTCCCGACACTTACAAATTTGGAAAGAACGACACGCGGCAGGACATCATCGAGCGCATGCAGACGGCCCAGGCGAAATTCCTCGCCAAAGTCTGGCAAGAGCGCGATGAGGACATCGTGGTCACGACGCCACAGCAGGCTTTGATCCTTGCCTCGATTGTGGAGAAGGAGACCGGTCGCGCCGACGAGCGTCCGCGCATTGCAAAGGTGTTCCAAAATCGGCTCAAGAAGAACATGCGGCTGCAATCGGATCCGACCATCATCTATGGTCTCGTGGGCGGCAAGGCAGTCCTCGATCACCCGATTCAGCAGGACGAAGTCGATCGCGATACGCCTTATAACACTTACAAAATCAATGGCTTACCACCGACGCCAATCGCCTGCCCGGGCCGCGCCTCGATCGAGGCTGTACTGAAGCCTGCCAAGACGAAAGACCTCTATTTTGTGGCCGACGGCAGTGGCGGCCACGTGTTCGCTGCCTCACTCGAGGAACACAATAGAAATGTCGCGAAGTGGCGGGTCGTGGAGCGCGAGATGAGAGCGAGAGAGGCCGAAGAAGCCGCGGCTCAAGCTGCCGCGCAAGCGGCAGCAGCAGCGGAAGGTGGCGGCGCCGCGGCGGATGCTGCTGCCGCGCAAAATGCTGCAACCTCTCCCGCTCAGGGCGGCGCAGTCGGCGCGCAGCCTAAAGTCGCGGGAGCAGCCGTTGCCAAAGGCACTTCAAGCGCGATGGCCGCAGATCCCGCCGCGCCCGGAGCGTTCGCTGATCCAGACGCGCTCAACGGCGGGCAAAATCCCTTCTCGCCCGAGGGCGTTCCAGATGATGAGGCGCCTCCCAAGCCGCTGCGTAACCCGAAACGCTAGCCCGCTCGGGTGACCAAAAGACTTGCGACTCGGCTTATAAGCGGCGAGGCTTAAACTCACTTTCGAAGTCGCAAGGCTTGGCCAACGGATGACCCTCAAAAGCATGACCGGCTTCGCTCGCGCGGACGGCGTGCATGGGGACACGATCTGGTCTTGGGAGGCGCGCAGCGTCAATGGCCGCGGTCTCGAACTTCGTCTGCGTCTCCCGTCTGGTTTCGAGGCGCTTGAGATCAGGGTGCGAGGTCTCGCTCAAGAGAAGCTCGCGCGCGGCAATTGCACCCTGAACCTCAGCGTTAGGCGAGAAGCGGGCAGGACCGAGATTCGCCTCAACGAAGCGGTGCTTGCTCAAGCGCGAGCGGTGGCGGAGCGGGCCCAAGCCTTGACTGATCTCAAAACGGCACGCCTTGATACGTTGCTCGCAATGCGCGGCGTGGTCGAGGCCGTTGAGGCAGAGGAGAGCGAGGAGGCGCAGGCTGCGCTCTATCATGCGCTTCTGGCAGGTCTTGCCAGAGTGCTCGATGAGCTTGTGCACGCCCGCGCGGCGGAAGGCGAGCGCCTTGAGGCGGTGATCTCAAAACAGCTTGCAACCATCGCTGCTCTTGTCGGTCGCGCTTCAGACGCCGCCGCGCGCCAATCCGAAGCGCTTGGCGCGCGGCTCGCCGAGCAGGTCGCGCGCCTTACTGAGGCTAGTGCTGGGCTGGACCCAGAGCGGCTTCACCAGGAAGCTCTTTTGCTTGCGGCAAAGGCCGACATCCAAGAAGAGCTCGACCGATTGCGCGCGCATCTCGCGGCAGCCAACGAGCACATCGAGAGCAATCAGCCGGTCGGTCGCAAGTTCGAATTCCTTGCGCAGGAACTCAACCGCGAGGCGAATACCATCTGCTCAAAAGCCTCCGACATCGAGATCAGCCGCACGGGGATCGAGCTCAAGACCGTGATCGATCAGCTGCGCGAGCAGGTCCAGAACATCGAGTGAGGCTTTAAGGCATGGAAGAGACCGGCATCGCCAGAAGGGGACTCATGCTGGTGCTCTCCTCGCCATCGGGCGCGGGCAAGACTACCATCGCGCGCAAGTTGCTCGAGCAGGACCTGGGCATCGAGATATCGGTTTCCCACACCACCCGTAAAATGCGCAAAGGCGAGAGAGATGGACAGGACTACCACTTTGTGAGCCACGACACCTTCACCAAAATGCGCGACCACGGCGAGTTCCTGGAATGGGCGGTGGTGTTCGACAATTACTACGGCACGACGCGCAAGCCCGTGGAGGAGGCACTCGCCGCAGGACGCGATGTTTTATTCGATGTCGACTGGCAGGGCGCGGCAAGTTTGCGCGACAAGGCTCGAGACGACGTCGTTACTGTGTTCATTCTGCCGCCGACCGCTGCGGATCTCGAGCAACGCCTCAATGTGCGGGCGCAGGACCCTCCCGAGATCGTGCGCCGGAGAATGCTCGGCGCGAGTAACGAAATCCAGCATTGGACCGAGTACCACTATGTTGTCGTCAATTACGATATCGACCGGTCGGTCGCCGCGATCCGCGCCGTACTGACGGCTGAGAGGCTGCGCCGAACTCGCCTTACCGGACTCAAGCAATTCGTGCAGAATTTACTGGCCGCGCTCTAGCGCCGTGGCTCTTTGAGCGCCTTGGTGATGCGGCAGAAATCGGCGACGGCAAGGTCTTCGGCTCGGGCTTTCGGGTCGATCTCGAGTCTCTCGAGGAGTTCTTCTGTGTCCGGGGTTAGCTGACGGAGCGACGCGCGCAGCATCTTACGCCTTTGGCCGAACATTGCGGCCGTCCCTTTTTCCAACGCCTCCACATCGCACGCGGGTTCCGGCGTCGCCCTCGGCAGGAGCTCAACAAGGGCAGAATCGACCTTAGGCCTAGGCGTGAAGGCCGCACCCGGCAGCTTGAAAAGGATGCGTGGCTGCGTGCGCCATTGCGACAGCACGGCAAGACGCCCGTAGTCCTTGGCACCAGGCTTGGCTACGATGCGGTCGGCGACCTCGCGCTGGAACATGAGCACGAGTCGATCAAACCAGGGAGGCCAAGGCTCGGACTTGAGCCAGCCGACCAACAACGGGGTCCCGACGCCGTAAGGCAGATTAGCGACGATGCGGGCGGGAGGATGGAGCGCCAAACCGGCATAGTCCACCTTTCGTGCGTCCGCGGCGACAATATCGAGCCGGCCGGGATACAGGGCGGCAATATCGGACAGGGCAGAGAGGCAGCGTTCGTCTCTTTCGATAGCGACGACGCGCGACGCTCCTTCGAAAAGGAGCGCGCGCGTGAGCCCCCCGGGTCCGGGGCCAACCTCGACAATGGTTACCCCCTCTAGCGGCCCCGCCGCACGCGCGATACGGCGCGTGAGATTGAAATCAAGCAGGAAATTCTGGCCGAGGCTCTTCTTCGCCGAGAGGCCAGAGGCGCGGATCACCTCGCCGAGCGGCGGCAGGCCGTCAGGCGTGCTCACGCGCGCCTCTCTGCATGTCGGCTCATGGCGTCGGCAAGCCGGAGCGCCTCGATGAGGCTTCTCGGATTGGCTTTGCCGGTACCGGCGAGAGTGAACGCGGTCCCATGGTCCGGGGAGGTGCGCACAAACGGAAGCCCGAGCGTGATATTGACGCCCTCGTCGAAGGCGAGCGTTTTCAGCGGCACGAGCGCCTGGTCGTGATACATGCAGATGGCCGCGTCATAGGTCGCGCGTGCGCCGGCATGGAACAGAGTGTCAGCGGGGTAGGGGCCGGTCACTTCGAGACCCTTGTTGCGTGCCGCTTCGATGGCGGGCTGGATGATGTCGATCTCCTCACGGCCCAGCCCTCCCTCCTCTCCGGCATGGGGGTTCAGCCCGGTCACCACGAGCCGCGGCCGAGAAATTCCAAAAAATCGGTCGAGGTCTCGTGCCGTGGTCTCGATGGTCGAAAGGATCAGCTCCTCTGTGAGCGCCGCCGGCACGTCTTTCAGAGGAATATGGATTGTGACCGGAACGACCTTGAGCCATTTCGAGGCGAGCATCATCACGGGATGGGGAACTGCTCCGCCTGTCGCCGCAAGCGAAGCGAGATATTCGGTATGCCCCGGGAAAGCGAAACCGCCCCGATAGAGCATTGCCTTGCTGATCGGATTGGTGACGACGGCGCGCGCCTCGCCTGCCTGAACAAGACGTACGGCTTTTTCGATGGATTCCTGCACGGCGGGCGCGGCCTCGCCGTCTGGTCGGCCTGGCACCACAGTCCCGGCCACCGCGATAGAAATAACGGGAAGCTCCTCGGCGAAGCGCTCCTCCGCCACAACCGGATCCACAACAGTTGCGATCGGCACTCTCAGGCGGAGAGCTTCGGCCCGCGTCGCAAGCACGCTTGCTTCGCCCAACAGCACGAAGGCCGGAATCGGCTCATGTTCGCGCGCGAGCCATGCGAGCAACGTGATATCAGGCCCAATCCCGGCGGGGTCGCCTAGGGTGAGCGCCAGGGGACGTTCGGCGAGACCCATGGCCTCGGGCTAGCACGAATAGGCGTTCAGCGGTATTCGATGAAGGCGTCCTGACGGAGATCGCGCAGCAGCCGATCGGCACGGATCCCCATCTCCTCGTTCATCAGTTTCCGCTGCATGTCCTCGCGCGTCTTGTCGTCACCTTTCACCGAGCGCTTGCCACACACGGCGTACATCTCCACCGCCGATGCTGTGAGGGTAGGGGGCGTCATCTGTCCCATCTTGGCGTTCATCACGAGTAGCCTTGCGGGCTGCACTATCGAAGCGGGCTGTTGGTCGGCCAGCGTTTTGACACTGGCGCCCTCGACACCCTTGGCAAGATCGGCGCAAGATCCAAATTTGCTGCGTGCGCTTTCCGCCGCCGCAAGCCTTTCGGCAATCGTCTTCTGGTCGGCGCCGGCGGGTAACTCGTACCTCACTTGACGCAGCTGAAGCGCCGTCTCCGCCGGGCCCGCGCTCGCCTGCCCACCAGCGTCTGACAGCGCCTTGTCGACATCGACATCGCCAATCTGGATCTCACGACGGAACTTTTGGCGCACCACGTTTTGCCACACGAGTTGCGACCTAATGCGATCCTTCAGCGTCTTAATGTTCACGCCGGCCTTGCCAAGCGCGGTTGCTAGGCCGTCCACGTTGAGATTGTTCTTCTTCGCCATGTCCTCGACGATCTGGGTGACGTCATCTTCGTCGACCGAAACGCTAAGCTTGCGGCCTTGTTGGACCTGCAGCCGCTCATCGATGAGTTGATCGGTGGCCTTCTTTTTCAGCTCGGGGGAGGGCTGTTCCTGCGTGGTGATGGCGAGGAAGCGCTCGCGCTGTTCGACGTCGTAATCCGATATGGGGTCATCATTGACGAGGACAACGATGGAGACCTCTTGTGTCATTCCAAGGCTCGCGGTGACGACCACAAAGACGACGAACACGAGCGCAGCGAGCAGGCCTTCGCCACACGACATAGCTCGGCAGGCGCGGTTTTTTTCCCCTGCGATCAAGTCAAGTCGGTAACGGTGAGAAGGCATGAACTCGCTCGCCTATGGAACGATTTCGGGGTTGGCCGATCCGAACACGTCTGTAGCGGACGTCGAAGTCTGGTATGCGCCGAGATATTTCAAATTGAAGTTCACGAGGAAACGCTCATCTGGCTTGATATCCTGGTCTTCGATGAAGGAGCGCTGATAGGTCACGGACAGCAGGAAGCAGTCATCCTGGTACTGCAGGCCGAGTCCGTCGGTGATAGTCTGATCCGTCTGGATGTCGTAGCGAATGTTCCCAAGTAGCGACCAATCCTTGGTGAGCGCCAGAACGGCCGCCGTGAGCACCTCCTGGCGCGGTTGGTCGGCCGCGAGACCAGGCTCGCTGGTGACATCGGCATAGTTCACCTTGACCTGCGCAGGGCCATAGCGCATCCACGTGCCGACATCGCTTCGTTTTACGTCGAGCGTCTCTTGGTCAAAGCGCGTCTGGGCCGTGAACGAGACGTTCGAGCTGGCCTGCAGATAGAGGCCGGTTACGTAATCCGAGGCGTCGGTGGCAAGACCGGCCGAGCGGTAAAAGTCGGTATCGAACTCGTTCTGGCCAGCAATCTGATAACTTTGGCCGAACACCGCTTGTGCGTACGCGCCCGACATGAGTTGTGCCGTGTAGCGGAAGCCCACATTGGCGCGTGTCCCGGTCTCGATCCGGTCGTAACCGGAGAACTTGTCGATATCAAAGAGGAGCGTATCGTCGAACACCAGGCTGAGCGCGTCCTCGTTCGGGATGTCCTGTTGGTTGCCCGCGGTGTCAGGCCGCGCGATGATCTGGGCGATCGGCTCGAAGATATGGGTGACGCTCCCGGTCGTGGCGACGAAGGGATAGCGATATTCGAGACCGGCAACCGCGTCGCCACGCGCAACGAACCCGTTGTCCGGATTCTTGGTAACAAGGTCCTCCGACCCGGTCACTGTACTATTGTCAACCCCAGAAACGTTATAGACATCGCCGCGCAACTGCGCGAATGGCGTGAAGACCTCGCCGATCCCGTCGATCATCTGCCGCCGCCAGTTGCCTTCCACAATCAGCCGGTCAGAATCCACATTGTCTTTATTCGTGAACGCCATCACGTTTGAGTTGAAGCTGAGCTCGCCCCCAATGATCGGGTTCTTGACGATGTAGTCGTAGTCGATGATCGGATAGACCGTCGCGTCGGAGAACGGCTCATCGGTGAATAACAAGCTCTGCGTGCTGTAAAAACGCGTAGAGATATAGTTCCGGTCGTGGAGACCTTCGAGATAGACCTGGCTCACGTCATCGGTTTTGATCCGGCTGTCGAGATTGTAGAAGCGCCTGAAGGTATCGTCAGTCACAGCGGTAATGTCCCAACCCCAACTGTAATACGGATCAAGCGCGAATTTACCTGCAGTCTTGATGCTGCCGCGGAAGTCGCCATCAACAGGCGCCTCCACGGTGCCCTTATCCCAAACGCCGGCAAGCGCGATACTGTAACCGCCGCTCGTTAGGCGATGACGCCAATCGCCTTGAAGCAGTACGCCCGCATTCTCCGTGTAGGTCGGAGCGAAGGTGAAATCGTAGTGGTCCGAAAGAGCGAAGTAGTAGGGTACCTCAACTGTCGTGCCGAGCTCGTTGGAATGGCTATAGGTCGGCATCAGAAACCCTGACTTCCGCTTGACCGTAGGATCTGCGCTCTGGAACCAGGGCATCCAGATAACCGGCACGCCGAAGAAGTCGAAGAATACATTGTTGTAGGTAAGGGTGGCTTGGTCACGTTTGTGCGTGATTTTTTTCGCGCGAATGCGCCAGGTCGGTGGCTTGGTCGGGTCCTCCTCGCAAATCTTGCAGGGCGTGAACAAGGCCTTCTCGAACACCGTAACGTTGCCAGCCTGGCGCGAGGCGGATTGCGCTTGGATGCGCGTGTCGTCCTTGGTGACGAGTCTCAGCGTTTCGATGAAGCCATCGCGGAAGTCATCGGTAAGCGTGATGTGGTCGGAGCTGATCACCGCGCCGTCGGGATCCTTGATGCGGACATTGCCAACCGCGGTCAGGGTGTTGTTTCCGCGGTCGTAGACCACGCTGTCGGCAAGCAGGGTGTAATTGCCGTAGTAAATCTCGACATTGCCCTTGGCCGTGACTCTCGCGTTCTCGTTGTCGTAGATCATCTCGTCCGCCTGCAGCAGCATGGGGGCGGCCTTGTCGATCTTCGGCGGCTTGACGATCTGCTCAAGCGATGTCTGGGCTTGAGCGAAGGCCTTCTCCGAGGGGAACAGAAGGGCGACGAAGCAAGCCAAAACGCAGGCAAAAAGCGGCCACCGTACGCCGCGAGGAGCGGTGTCTCTAGACGCGGCGAGGCCGGGCGGGGCCCGGCGCAAAGAGATCAACCTTGCGAGATTGCCGGTCATCACCCGTCCTCTTTGTACAAGAGCACGGTGAGCGCGAGCGAAGCCGCGATGAGCACCGGGACCCAGGCTGCCGCCGCCGCGGAGGTCAGCCCCGCCATGGCGAAGTTGCGCGAAATCTCCGAGAACACGAAGAACAAAAACCCTGCCGCAAGACCAAAGATTGCGTTGATCTGAACGTTGCCGAAGCGGAAGCCGCGCAGCGAACAGGTGGCTGCGATCAGCACCATGGTGACGAGCAGGAACGGCCGCGACAGGAGAAGCTGATATTGCACGCGGTACTGAGTCGCGGGAAGTCCCGCACGCTCAGCGATCTGGATGAAGTTCGGCAGATCCCAGAACGAGATTGAGAACACAGTGCCGAGGCTATCGCGTACCTGCGCTGGCGTGAGATAAGTGCTGACCAGATATTCCTTGTAGAGCGCGGGCTCCTGACCCACGGTGCTGACCCACGCATCCTGTAGCTCCCAACGGCCATCCTTGAGTAGCGCGTGCTTCGCTTCGATGCGCTCGGTCAGGCCATTGTCCCGGTCGTACTGGAATAGGGTGACGCCGTTCAGCTCGAGTCCCTGGTTTAGCACCTCGAGCGCGTGCACCACCGACGGTCCGTCGGTGCCGTCCTCACGCAGCCATGCGCCGGCATTCTTGTTGGTCTTCAGAAGGGAGTCGTCGCGTCCGAACGCTGCTGCATAAAGCTCTTCAGCTTGCGCGCGCGCGGCCGCAGCCACTGGGTTGTAGAACAGCACGAAGGCGACACCGAGCAGAAAGGCAACGATCATCGCCGGCAGCGTGAACTGCCACACCGAAATGCCCGCGGCGCGCAACACGACGAGTTCCGAGGATCGGCTCAGCATGAGGAAGATCCCGATCGTGCCGATCAGCACTGCGAAGGGGAGGGTCAGTTCCGAGAACGAGGGGAGTCGGAGCAGCGTAATCCAGGCGAGGAGGAAGCCCGGAACATCACCCGAATAGTTGCCTGCGCGGCGCAGCATCTCGATGAAATCGACGAAGAAGATCAGCACGCAACAGAGCAGGAACATCGCGATCATCGCGAGGAAGAAGCGCTGCGAGAAATAGCGCGCAAGCGTCCCCACTGCACTGATGCCCGGCATCTGCGCTCTCACGTCGTCTGCATCCCTCTACCGGCCCAAAACATTATCTTTTTTGGGAACTTGAGCTCGAAGCTCAGCTTGGACCGCAATTCTGGGGACATTTTAACGTGGGCGGCCCACGCAGCCAAGAAAATCGCCCCCAAGGGAATGGCATACACAAGGGCCACAGCCCAGGCATTTAGGGTGACTAGGTTGTTGGCTGTGAGCCCTGCAACTCGGAGCCCTACAGCGATACCAAAAGCGGTCAGAATCTGCCCCCACCGGCTCTCTCGCGTGGTGCGAGCGTGCCCGAGAAGCGCAATAGCGATGATGACGAAGGCCAAGGGGTAGAGCGGCGTCGAGAGACGCTCGTGCAACTCGGAGCGTATCTGGCCGTAATTTGCTTTGGCGATCTTGTCGTTCGGGTCGGGACTAATAAGATCGCTCACGTAACGTTCCCGAGGCCGCAGTTCTTTGTCGTCGTCATCTTTTGGGCTGAACTCGGAAATATCGAGCATATTCTGGTCAAAAGCGATGATTTGCACCCCTTTGTCTGCATTTTCTGCGTTGTATCGGTGCACAAACCCGTCGAACATCACGAGGTATGAGCCATCGTCGTTGCTGATGATGCGGCCCTTCTCGGCGAGATAGCTCATCACCTGCTTCGGGTCGCGCTCGTCCTGGACGAGCAAGCCCAGCAGGTTGCCATTCATATCGCGGTCCCTGATATGAAAAGTCAGGCCCGTCTCGGGGCTGGAAAATCGGCCTGGTTGAAGGACTTGAGAGATCAGGTCGGCCCTCACCTGAGTGATGAAGGTCCGCAGCTCGCGCACGCTTGCCGGCGTTATGAAAAGGTTGGCGAAAAGGATCACAAGCGACACAATTGCGCCGAGGGCGAGGATGGGAGCGCCGATGCGCCAAATCGGGGCGCCCGACGCCGTCATCACGATAAGCTCGCTGTCGCCGTTCATTCGGTCGAGCGTGTAAAGCGCAGCCATGAGCATCGCGTTCGGCGCGATGAGCGCGACAAGACTCGGCAGGCTAAGCAGAGTCATTTGGAAAAACAAAAGGATGCCCTGACCCTGTGAAGTAATCAGGTTAAGCTCTTTAAGAGCCGTGGCGAGCCACACCACGGCCGTTAAGGTCAGCAGAATGACGAGGAACGCGTTCGTCACCTGTCGAAACATATATCGGCCGAACAGCGTCATGGCCGCTTTTTACATCCCCGCGTGGCGCCTCAGCGTGACCTTAGGGACACGCCAACCCCCTGGTGCCAAACACGCTTCCCATCAGGGTAAGATGGCGGAATTTCGACGTTTTGCGAGGCTTGCTTTCCCCAATGGCAGGATTTAGGTAGGGCCGCTGTATTTCCCTCCGTTGTTGCAAAACTGCATCAAAGGACCTTTGGCCCGCAACGGAGGCGCTTTACCGATTCTCGCCCGCCCGATAGCAAAAGGGCGTCCACGGAGTGAATTGTGACCGATCAAACCGCCTTGTCCTTTGTCGGCAAAACCGCACCCTCCGACGGCGTCGTCGTGGTGTTCGCCGAGGAAGGCGCCAAGCTCACCCCTTCGGCTCAAGATCTCGACAAGAAATCGAAGGGGCTGCTTGATCGGGCCGTCGAGATCACAGGCTTCAAGGGCAAGAAGGAGCAGACGGTCGATCTGCTTGCGCCGCAGGGACTGAAATTCGCCCGTATCGTGCTCGCAGGCCTAGGCACGCCGAGCGCATACGAACCCGAGGACTGGCTCAATCTGGGCGGCGTCGTAAGAGGTCTACTCAGCGGCAAGGAAGCGCCTAACGCGCATATCTTCCTCGAAACCGTTGGTGGCGATGTGACTCCAGCCGACGCGGCAAATTTCGGGCTCGGCGCATTGTTGCGCGGTTACAAGTTCAAAAAGTACAAGACCAAGGCGCGCAAGAGGACCGGATTGTCTGATGAAGCGAACGACAAGACGTTAAAGAAGATCGTCATCCATTCGAGCGACCCGAAAGGCGCCACGCAAGCCTTTGCGGCAAGCCGCGCGATCGCAGAGGGCGTGACGCTTGCCCGCGATCTCGTCAACGAGCCTGCCAATGTGCTTGGACCCGCAGAGTTCGCCGCGCGAACGAAGGAACTCACCAATGCCGGCGTGCAGGTTGAAGTGTTCGGACCGAAAGCACTCGAGAAACTTGGCATGAATGCGCTGCTCGCCGTAGGGCAGGGCAGCGACCGCCCAAGCCAGGTTGTAGTTATGCAGTGGAAAGGCGCCGGGGCGCGTGGTGGCGATCCCGTCGTCTTTGTCGGCAAAGGCGTCACCTTCGACACCGGTGGCATCTCGCTGAAACCCGCAGCCGGCATGGAGGAGATGAAAGGCGACATGGCGGGTGCGGCTACCGTCGTGGGGCTCATGCAAGCGATTGCCGAACGAAAGGCCAAAGTTAACGCCGTCGGCGTCGTCGGCCTCGTCGAGAACATGCCGAGCGGACGCGCGCAGCGGCCGGGCGATGTGGTCACCTCGATGTCGGGCCAGACCATCGAGGTGCTTAACACCGACGCCGAGGGCCGCATGGTGCTGGCGGACTGTCTCTGGTACGCGCAGGACCGCTTTAAGCCGAAGGCGCTAATCAATCTTGCCACGTTAACCGGCGCGGTGATGGTCGCGCTCGGGAAAGAGCATGCGGGCCTCTTCAGCAACAACGACGAACTTGCCGGCCGTCTGCTCGATGCTGGCAAGGTGACAGGCGAGAGACTGTGGCGGCTGCCGCTTGGACCGAAATACGACAAGATGATCGACTCGAAGGTCGCCGACATGAAGAACACCGGTGGCAAATGGGGCGGCTCGATCTCGGCCGCGCAATTTCTCCAGCGCTTCGTCAAGGACGGAACGGCCTGGGCTCATCTCGACATCGCAGGCACTGGACTGGCGTCGCCTGAGAGCGAGATCAATCGGAGCTGGGGATCTGGATTTGGTGTCAGACTGCTCGATCGCCTGGTGAGCGATCACTACGAGCAACATTAAGCTGTGCCGCGCACTGACAAAATCGACCGAACACAAATTTTCCATAATATACCTTATGCGAATCCGGTGGATGCAAGGCGGAATGACAATTAGAAGCCAATACACTGATAATGCTGCTGTTTTATCCGTCAAACGTGACCCCGTTTGGCTTCGAGTATGTGGCGGACAGGATGGCTGACGGCGGCCCGAAGCGGCACACTGTCGAAGATCTCCTCACGGTCATGGCACGTCTGCGCGATCCCGTGTCTGGCTGTCCCTGGGATGTGCAGCAGACCTTTGGCACCATCGCTCCCTACACTATCGAAGAGGCCTACGGGGTCGCCGACGCTATCGCGCGGGAAGACCTCGATGCGCTGAAGGACGAACTCGGCGATCTCCTGCTTCAGGTCGTCTATCACGCCCGGATGGCTTCGGAGCAGAAGCGGTTCGAATTCGCTGATGTGGTTGACGCGATCACGCGAAAGATGATCCGTCGGCATCCGCGCGTCTTTGCGAATCCAAAGCTCAAAGATGGAGTCCTTAACGCGGGGCTATGGCAGCGCATCAAGGCCGAAGAGAGAGCTGGACGCGGTATAGAGGGTGAGATCTCGCGCCTCGACGAAGTGCCGATTGCGCTCCCTGCTCTCACCCGCGCGGTAAAACTGCAGAAACGTGCGGCAGAAGTTGGCTTCGACTGGCCGAGCCTTAGCCCAGTCTTCGCCAAGGCCGAAGAAGAGATCGCCGAGCTCAGAGCGGCGATCTCGGCGGGTGAGAACGGCTCGGACCGAGATCGCGCGACGCGTGTTGCCGAGGAGTTTGGGGACCTCCTTTTCGTCATGGCAAACATTGCGCGGCATCTCGGCATCGACCCCGAGGCGAGCTTGCGCGACGCAAACGCGAAGTTCACGCGTCGCTTCAAGAGCATCGAAGCTGCGCTCGCCGCGGAGGGCCGCAAGCCAGAGTACTCGACGCTCGAGGAAATGGACCGCCTTTGGGACGAGGCCAAGGCCACGGAGTCGAAAGACTAGAAGTTACTCCGCCGCGAGCCTAAGCCGCGCCGGGCCGGCGAGGCGGGCGAGCCTGTCACGTTTCTCCGGCGGCACGCGAATGCGAAGCGCAGTGATTCCCTCGTCGAGAGCCGAACGAGCAACCACTTCGCAATTCTCGTAGATCCAGTTCGACAAAGAGCCTTCGTCGGGCTTGAGCATAATCTCTATCGTTTGTCGGGCACGATTGAGCTTCCGCTCGATCGCGGCGCGCAAAGCGTCGAGCCCGAAGCCCGTCACTGCGGACACCAGAACCGCGCTTACACGCTTCGCTTCGCCCGCGATACGCTTCAGAGCTGCATCATCCAGCAGATCGGCCTTGTTCCACACTTCGATAATGCGATCGGGTTCTGCCTCTGCCTCGATGCCGAGACCCCCCAGCACCGCGATGACGTCGGCGCGTTGGCTTGCGCTTGCATGGTCGGCGATGTCGCGCACATGCAGAATGAGGTCCGCTTCGAGCACCTCTTCGAGCGTTGCGCGAAACGCGGCAACAAGCTGCGTCGGCAAATTTGAGATGAAGCCCACGGTGTCGGAGAGCACCGCCTTCGATCCTCCCGGCAAGTGCAATGAGCGGATGGTCGGATCGAGCGTCGCGAACAGCGTATCTTCGGAGAATACCGACGCGCCGGTGAGCGCATTGAACAGGGTCGATTTGCCAGCATTGGTGTAGCCAACCAGCGCGGCCGCTGGATAGGGGACGCGCTGACGCGATTCTCGGTGCAGCGCACGAGTGCGCTTCACTTGCTCGAGTTCCTTGCCGATTACATCGATGCGCTCGCCGATGATGCGGCGGTCGGTCTCGATCTGCGTCTCGCCGGGGCCGCCGAGGAACCCGAAGCCGCCGCGCTGCCTTTCGAGGTGGGTCCACGAACGCACCAGCCGGCTCTTCTGATAAGTGAGATGAGCAAGCTCGACTTGCAGGCGCCCTTCCCGCGTATGGGCCCTCTGCCCGAAAATCTCAAGGATGAGGCCGGTGCGGTCGAGCACCTTCGCATTCCACGCTGTCTCGAGGTTGCGTTGCTGCACCGGTGTGAGCGGGTGATCGACGATGACGAGCTCGGCTTCCTCGGCGCGCATGAGGCCTGTGAGTTCCTCGACCTTACCCGAGCCGAACAGCGTCGCGGGTCGTGGGCTGGGCACAGGCACAAGCCCGCTCGCCTTGACGTCGAGGTTGATCGCCGCGGCGAGGCCAACGGCCTCTTGGAGCCGTGCTTGCGGGGAACGGAGAGAAGCGCCTCCGCTCGAAGGCGCCGCCACTTTTTTACTTTGCGTCTTGGCGAGCACAGGTGCCAGCACGATCGTGTTGACGCGGCCTTGTAGACGCGCCGGAGTGATCTCGGGACGTGCCCGCTCCTTTTTGCTCTTTAGCTCCTTAGGGTCTTTGGGACGCAATTATTCAGCGGCACCTTCCGCGTCGGTGATCTCCCCAAGCTGGATAGGCTGGCCCGGCATGATGGTCGAGATCGCATGCTTGTAGACGAGCTGCGAGTGTCCATCCCGGCGCAATAGAACACAAAAATTATCGAACCAAGTTACAACGCCTTGGAGCTTCACGCCGTTCACGAGAAAAATGGTCAGTGGTGTCTTGTTCTTGCGAACATGATTGAGAAAAGTGTCTTGAAGGCTTTGCGCGCGCTCTGTCGCCATGGGCTTCCCCGTCCCTTTGGTCACGCTTACGCCGTTGAAAGGGGGCCGGAAAATCACCCTGCCCGGTTGCCCCAAGGCATTAGACGCGATTAACCGGCAATTCTGCAAGTGGTCTGATAGGCCAAAACCTCGGCGAGGCTGCCAAACCTGTTACTTCCGCCCCTCGGCCTAACGCAAGGCCAGAGCTCTTTCATTGGAATTGACGCCAAGCGCGCGCAATTTGCGGTGCAACGCCGAGCGCTCCATGCCCACGAACTCGGCCGTGCGGGAGATATTGCCGCCGAATCGGTTCACCTGGGCGAGCAGATATTCGCGCTCGAAAATCTCGCGTGCGTCGCGCAATGGCAGCGACATCAGATGCTCTCCCCCTGCCCCATTGGGCGAAAGAGGGACGGGCGAGATGATCTCCTCCGGCAGCATATCGGCGGTGATGATCGATTCGGGGTCGCCGCCGACCAGAATCATCAGCCGCTCGATATTGTTGCGCAGCTGGCGCACGTTGCCCGGCCAATCATGCGATTGCAGCACGGCCATGGCGTCCTCGCCGATGCGCCGCGGCGGAAGCCCTGAAGCAACCGAGATGGTCTGAACGAAATAGCGCACGAGTTCGGGCACATCCTCGCGCCGCTCTGACAATCCAGGAACCTTGATCGGCACCACGTTGAGGCGATGGAAAAGGTCTTCGCGCAAGCGTCCGACGGACATCTCCTTCTGCAGATCGTGGCTAGTTGAGGACACGACCCGAACGTCGACATGCACCTTGGGTCCGCCCCCGAGCCGCTGGAAACGCTGCTCGACGAGTACGCGCAGGATCTTGGCCTGGGTCTCCAGCGGCATGTCGGCGACCTCATCGATGTACAGTGTGCCGTTATGCGCCTCTTCGAGGGCGCCGACCTTGCGCGGTCCACTGCCCGCACCCTCCTCTGTGCCGAACAATTCGAGCTCCATGCGGTCTGGCACCATGGCGGCAGCGTTCAACACCACGAAAGGCCCGTCGGCGCGCGTCGATTTCGCATGCATCACGCGCGCAGCAAGCTCCTTGCCGCAGCCGGAGGGTCCGGTGATGAGCACGCGGCTATTGGTCGGTGCCACCTTGTCGATGGCCTGGCGCAGCTGATTGATGGCGGGCGAATGGCCGATCATTTCGAATGAGTAGCTGCTGCGCTCGCGCAGCTCGCGGTTCTCGCGCTTAAGGCGCGAGGCTTCGAGCGCGCGGGCCGTGATCAAAACCAGGCGGTCCGCCTTGAATGGCTTCTCGATATAGTCGTAGGCGCCGCGTTTGATTGCCGCCACCGCGGTCTCGATGTTGCCGTGGCCACTGATGATAATGACTGGCAAGTCGGGATGCGCCTTCTTGATGCGGTCGAGTAGCTCGAGCCCGTCGAGCCGCGAGCCTTGCAGCCAAATGTCGAGGATTACGAGCGACGGGCGCCGCTCCTCGATGGATTTGAGCGTCTCGTCGCTATCCTTGGCGAGGCGCGTTCCATGTCCTTCGTCCTCGAGAATGCCGGAGATCAGCTCTCTGATATCGGCTTCGTCATCGACCACCAGGATGTCAGACGCCATGGGTCACTCCCTCTTTTTCTTTCTCGGCGGCTTCAGTCGCATCAGCTTGCGACGGCTCGAGCGCTGCGGTGTTCTCGGCTATCCGCGTCTCGTCCTTCTCTCCCAGCGGCAAGTCCATACGCACTGAAGCGCCTTCGATTTTTCCGTTCCGTCTCGGCGCATCGGCGAGCGTAAGCGTACCGCCATGCTGCTCCGTGATGCGCTGCACGATCGCGAGGCCAAGCCCCGTACCTTTCTCGCGCGTGGTCATGTAGGGCTCGACCAAGCGCTCGCGGTTCTCCTTGGGTAGCCCGCAGCCATTGTCGATCACGGTAATTTGCAGTCGGTCGCCTGTGGTGCGGACTTTGGCGAGGATATGACCAGAACCTGCGCGGGTGGGGTCGGCCTCCACGGCGGTGTCGATCGCCTCGCTCGCGTTCTTGACGAGATTGGTGACGGCCTGGGTCAAGAGACGACGATCCGATAATGCGACCACGGATCTATCGGGAAGGTCGAGCTCGAACTTGATCTCTGGCCGGCTGACCTGGAACAGGAACACTGCTTCGCGCACGATCTCGCGCACGTCGTGGCGCTCCATCTGCGGCTTCGGCATGCGCGCGAAGGCCGAGAACTCGTCGACCATGCGCCCGATGTCAGAAACCTGTCGGATGATGGTGTCGGTGCATTGATCGAAGACCTCGCGGTCCTTGGTGATGGAGTCGCCGTATTTGCGGCGGATCCGCTCGGCGGAGAGCTGGATTGGTGTCAGTGGGTTCTTGATCTCGTGCGCGATGCGGCGCGCCACGTCGGCCCAGGCGGTGCTCCGCTGCGCGCTGACGAGCTCGGTCATGTCATCGAAGGTCACCACATAGCCTTGGGCGGCCTGGCCGGTTCCTTCGCTCGTGACACGCACGGCGAAATTGCGCTCAGAGCCTGCACGCCTGAGCGCAATCTGATCGGTGACGAGCCGCCTCCCCTGTTTCTGGGCGCGCTTCAGCACAGATCCGAACTCAGGCACCGCCTTGGCGAGCGGATTGCCGCAGAGATTGGCCTCCTTGACCCCGAGCAGCGTCTCGGCGGAGCGGTTAACCAGGGTGACGATGCCATCGCTATCGACGCCGACCACGCCAGCTGTGACACCCGACAGCACCGCTTCCATAAAGCGGCGCCGTTCGTCGAGCGCCGTGTTGGCGCCGACCAACTCGTCGCGCTGGCTCTTGAGCTCTGATGTCATGGTATTGAAGGTCGAGCCGAGCACGGCAAGATCGCCACCGGTGGGATCGACGCCGACCTCCACGCCCAGATTGCCGTGCGAGATCTCCTGCGCGGCGCCCATCAGCTCGCGGATTGGGGCGACCAGGCGGTTGGCGAACCACATGCCGATCCAGATGGCCGAAAGCAAGAGCGTGAGCGCGATCGCCACATACATCAGGCCAAAGGCGACCTGCACGCCGGCACGACGCTGCTCGAGGAGCTGATATTCCGCGACGCTGGCGCGTGTCGCACGGAGCTGCTGCAGCACGCGCGCATTCACTGGACGGATGACATAGAGATAGGTGTCGTTGAAATTGTGCAAGCTCTTAATGGCGCCGACCATGTTGGTCTGACCGGGCGCAATCACGATCACCTGACCGTTCTTGGCCATGTTCATCGCTTCTTGCGGTGGCGCGCGATAGGGAAATTCAGCGAGCGAGGCGGCGGTAGCGAGAAGCTTGCCCTGACCATCGATGAGGTAGGCCATGGGCAGCGCTCTCATGGCGGCCTGGGCTTGCAGGAAATTGCCGAAGCCTTGCGGCTGCGACTTCACGAGGTCAACCGCCTCGTCGATATCCTTAGCCATGGCGACCGTATCGGCGCGAATCACCTCGCCGTGCTCCTGGAGATAGGCGGTTGCCACGTCGATCGAGTTCTGGATGATCGACTTGGTGCGGGTCGAGAACCAACGGTCGAGGTCCTGGTCGAGCGAGATGCTGGCGAAGACGGCAAGCAGGATCGCCGGCACGACTGCAATCACGCTGAACAGGCCAACGATTCGGGTATGAAGCTGGGCGCCTGCGACCTGCCTCCGCTTGGCGAGCCACAACCCCGTCACTTGCCAGGCGATGATTCCCAACATCGCGAGCACGAGGACGAGATTGATGAACAGCACCACCACGACCACGAGGTTGGTGGGGACGATGGGGGTGAGCCCGCTTAAAATCACATAGGTGGCAAGACCCGAGCACAGCGAGAGCACCATGGTGATCAGGCCGAGCTTGAAGGGCAGGCGGCTGCGCGGGCGAACGGTATCGCGCGCGAGAGCGGCGGAGTCCGCTTGATCAGTTTGCGCGGCCTGCGGAGAAGGCTGCCGCGGCCCAACTCCCCGGTGGCGGGCAGGAACTAGGCGGTTCGCTACTCGCTGAAATGACTGGAAGACGCTAGGCACCCGTTTCTCCCCTGCTCCCTCTCAAGGATCTTGTGGGCCTTTCGATTTAGGAGGGCTCCGCCGGATATGTGGTGCAATAAAATCACAATGTGGCGCTTTAGCGACAATATAGATCAGGGCAACAATGTAGTCGCCTCACGGCCTGGGCGCACGGCAATAATTAACCGAACAATTTTAGTGAGTTAATTCGGAATCAGTCAGGCCCCAGGCGTCCTGATCACTTTGATGCCGAGATCGCGGATCTTCTTGCGTAGGGTGTTGCGATTGAGGCCGAGCAGGTCGGCGGCACGGATTTGGTTCCCTCGTGTCGCAGCAAGCGCCGCGGTAATGAGTGGGAACTCGACCTTCCGCAGAACCCTCGTGTAGAGACCCGAGGGCGGCATCTCCCGGCCGAAGCTGACGAAATAATCGGAGAGGAAGCGCTCGACTGAATCCGACAGATCGCCGGTCGGCTCGGCGGCATCCGGAAACGGCGCCCGTGCCGCGGTGGCAAGTTCGCTCGCCACCATCTCGACTGTAACGATGTCTTGCGCGTAGATCGCCGACAGCCGGCGCACCAGATTCTCCAGCTCGCGCACATTTCCGGGCCACTGATAGCGTTTGAGCCTTTCGATTGCCGCAGGCTCGAAGCTCTTCGGTGGCAGCCCTTCCTTCTCGGCGATGCCAAGGAAGTGTCGCACGAGATCGGGAATATCCTCGAGCCGCTCGCGCAACGGAGGCAGTCTAAGCGGCACGACGTTCAGCCGGTAGAAAAGATCTTCGCGGAACAGGCCCTGGTCGATCTGCTGCTGAAGATCGCGATTGGTGGCGGCGATGATCCGCACGTTGGTCCTGATCGGCGTGCGTCCGCCGACGGTCGTGTACTCGCCTTCCTGCAGCACGCGCAGCAGACGAGTCTGCGCCTCCATCGGCATATCGCCAATCTCGTCGAGAAACAGCGTGCCGCCTTCCGCCTGCTCAAAACGCCCGACATGACGGTTTTGCGCGCCGGTGAAGGCGCCCTTCTCGTGTCCGAACAGCTCGGACTCGATCAGCTCGCGGGGAATTGCCGCCATGTTGATAGCGACGAAGGGACCGTTGCGACGCTTGCCGTATTCGTGCAGCGCGCGAGCGACGAGCTCCTTGCCGGTGCCCGACTCGCCGGTAATCATCACCGTAAGATCGGTCTGAGTGAGGCGGGCAAGCACGCGATAGATGTCCTGCATTGCCGGGCAGCGACCGATCAGCGGGAGTCCTTCATGGGTTTCGCCCGAGAGACGCTGAGCTTTCCGCCGCGGTTCGGCGAGCGCGCGGCCGACCACGGCGACGAGCTCGTTCAGATCGAACGGCTTTGGCAGATATTCGTAAGCGCCGCGCTCGGCCGCGGTGATCGCCGTCATGAACGTGTTCTGTGCGCTCATAACGATGATTGGCAGATCGGGCCTGAGCTTCTTGACGCGCGGGATCAGGTCGAATGCGCTCTCGTCGGGCATCAATACGTCGGTGATGACGAGATCGCCCTCCCCCTGGCTGATCCAGCGCCACAGCGTGGCGGCGTTGCCGGTGGCACGCGGTGCATAGCCGGCCCGCGCTAGAGCTTGGTTGAGCACCGTGCGGATCGCGGTGTCGTCGTCGGCGATGAGAATGTTACCCTTAATCATGCTTGCTTAGACTGCTCCCCATGCGCTCCTTCGTTTTCAGCCATCGGCATCAGCGCACGAAACACCGTGAAGCGTGGCCGCGAGTCGCATTCGATGATCCCGCCATGGTCGCCGATGATCTTGGCGACGAGCGCCAAGCCAAGCCCCGTGCCGTAAGGTTTGGTGGTGACGAAAGGATCGAAGAGATGCGGCATGAGATCGGTCGGAACGCCGGCGCCGTTATCTTCGATTGCGATCTCGAGCGGCAGACTCACTCGTGCCTGACTTCCCGGCACTGAGAGACGCACGCCGGGCCGGAAGGACGTTGTAAGCGTAATCTGTCCGTCGGCCTTATCCTCGCCAATCGCCTCCGCCGCGTTTTTCACGAGATTGAGGAATACCTGGATCAGCTTATCGCGACTTCCCGGCACCGGTGGCAGCGAAGGGTCGTAATTCTCCACAATCTTGATTTCGCGGGCGAAGCCAGTACGTGCGATCTGCTTCACGTGGTCGAGCACGTCGTGGATATTGACGGGCTCGCGCAGAATGGGCCGCTCATCACCGAAGATCTCCATGCGATCGACCAACTTGCAGATGCGATCTGACTCGGCGCAGATGAGGCGCGTCAAAGTACGGTCGCCGTCGGTTCGCTCGCTCTCGAGAAGCTGTGCTGCGCCCCTGATGCCGGACAGCGGGTTCTTGATCTCATGCGCGAGCACGGCGGCGAGGCCGGAGACAGAACGGGCGGCGCCACGGTGAGTGAGCTGACGCTCGATCATTTGCGCCATGCTGCGCTGTTGCAGCATGATGAGGACGCGGTTCGGCATTTCGGATACTGGCCCACCATAGAGATCGACGAGCTTGGGCGCCTCGAAACGAAACGATCCGAGGTCGACTCCATATTCGTTGACGGTCGTGCCGTTTCGTTGCACTTGCTCCACGAGCGCGATAAGTGGACTGCCGAAAGCCACGACATCGGTGAGCAGGCGGCGGCAGAGCACGGCCGCGCTCATTTGAAAGAAGTCCTCAGCGGCCGTGTTGACGTAGTCGATCTTCAACCCCTCGCCGATGACGAGGAGCGGATGCGCGAGAGCGCCAAGCAACGCCTCAGCCTGGATTTGCGGCGGCCGGGGAATGCGGCCGAGCCTTTTGGTCGAGCCACTCAAGCGGTGTATCCTTTGATCAGGTTTATTGTGGTCCGACCCAATAGAATGCACAAACTTTATGCAACTGGCCGCTATGATCTATAATTGGGCACAATACGGGGGAATTTGCGCGAGGGCAACACCTGTTTTGCCGCACTGCAGCATTCTTTCCATCTGCGTGCCACCTACTGCCCTGGAACTAATTCCAAGGATCAGGGCACCCCTGTGAGCGTCGCTGCGTTGATAGTAGCTGCCGGCCGCGGGGCTAGAGTCGAGACCGGCTGCCCAAAGCAGTATCGTTCCATCGGTGGCGTGCCGATGGTCGCACGCGCGATTGGCGCCTTTGCCTCTCATCCAAAGGTCGACGAGATCCTCGTCGTCATCCATCCCGACGACGCCGATCTTTATGCAGACGCGACCCGCTCGTTCGCTAAGCAGCTGCGCGCTGCAGTGACCGGCGGGGCGACACGGCAAGACTCGGTTCGCGCCGGTCTTGAGGCGCTGGCCGGCGCAGCTCCGGGCTCTGTACTGATCCACGACGCGGCGAGGCCTTTCGTCGATCAAGGCATCATCACGCGTGTCATCCAAAGTCTCGACGGGCATGATGGCGCCCTGCCCTGCCTTCCCGTCACTGATACGCTGAAGCGCGCGAGCGAGGGCCGTATCACCGGCACGATCAATCGCGATGAGTTGTGGCGCGCGCAGACGCCGCAAGGATTCCGCTTCGATGCAATCCTTGCCGCTCATCGCGCCGCAGCGAAAGAGGCTGGCCGCGACTTCACCGACGACGCCGGGGTCGCCGAGTGGTTTGGCCTCGATGTCGCGGTCGTTGAAGGCTCTGAGCAGAACCGCAAGATCACCACCACGGAAGATCTGCGCATCGCCGATGAGCTGTTGCGGCCTCGCGATGCACAAGCGCGTAAGGTCCGCGTCGCGATGGGCTACGATGTGCATGCCTTGGGTCCGGGCAATGCTGTCGTGTTGTGCGGCGTCAGCATTCCGCATGCAAAGAAGCTCATCGGCCACAGCGACTCAGACGTCGGCTTGCATGCACTGACCGATGCGCTGCTCGGCACCATTGCCGAAGGCGATATCGGCGTCCACTTCCCGCCGTCGGATGCGCGTTGGCGAGGAGTCGCTTCCGAGATCTTCGTTAGGCACGCTGCTGCCAAGGTGAAAGAGCGCGGCGGCGACATTGTGCATGTCGATGTGACGCTGCTCTGCGAAGCGCCGCGCATCGGACCGTATCGCGAAGCAATGCGCGCGCGGATCGCCGAGATACTCGGCCTCGACACGCACCAGGTGAGCATCAAGGCGACCACCAACGAGGGTTTGGGCTCGATCGGCCGAGGCGAAGGGATCGCTGCGATGGCCACAGCGACGGTCAGCTTGCCATGAGCGAGAAGATCGAGATCGGCGCAGAACTCATTGCCCAAGCGGCCGCACTGCTTGAAGCAGCTCGCACGCGCGGCGAAAAGCTGGTGACGGCAGAATCCTGCACCGGCGGCCTTCTTGCTGCGACCCTCACCGCTGTCCCTGGCTCATCAGACGTGTTCGAGCGCGGCCTCGTCACCTATTCAAATGCGGCGAAAAGCGAGATGCTCGGCGTACCATTCTGGTTGATCGAGCGCCACGGAGCCGTAAGCGAAGATGTGGCGCGAGCCATGGCTGGAGGCGCGCTCACCCATTCGCATGCGAGTCTTTCGGTCTCCATCACCGGCATCGCCGGGCCTGACGGCGGGACGCCTGAGAAGCCAGTAGGACTTGTTCACTTCGCCGCTTTGAGGCGCGACGAAGAGATTCACCATGAGCGGGTGCTGTTCGGCGATCTCGGCAGGGCCGAGATCAGGCGCAGAAGCGTCGAGCGGGCGCTTATCCTGCTGCGCTCACTGTTGTGAGGCAAACGCCGGAGCGTTCCCATAGATCTTATCGGCACGGGCCTCAAAGGCAGCGGTGTACCGCTCAACCGCCTTGGCGAATAGACCCCCTACCAGCCGCTCGAACAGGCGCGAGCGGAAAGCGTAAGCGATATAGAACTGCACCTCCGAGGCATCGGTGCCGAGCGGACGGAAGTGCCAGCGGTTCTCGAGAAAAGTGAAAGGCCCATCGAGATATTCGACAAGAATGGTACGGGCGCCGCGGTCGAGATGTACGCGCGTAGTGAAAGTTTCGTGGATCATCCCATAGCCCACCGTCATGGCGGCGATCAGCACCTCTTTCCCCTCGACCTGCTCGCGACGCGTCACCGTCAGCTCCTCGCAGAGCGGCAGGAACTTCGGATAGTCCTCGACGCGCGCGACGAGCGCGAACATGTCGTCGGCCGAATGCGCAACGGGATGCTTGGTCTCGTAAATGTGCATGGGCGATGATTAGCCGATGAGCGCTAGGCGTTAAGCGCCACTTGGCGCAGCGCCTTGAGCCGCGCGAAGTCCTCGGCGGCATGGTAGGACGACCGAGTCAAAGGACTCGACGCCACGAGCAGGAATCCTTTCGCGTAGGCTGCGCGGCCATAGGCAGCGAATTCCTCAGGCGTGATAAAGCGGTCAATGGCCGCATGTTTGCAGGTCGGCTGCAAATACTGGCCGATGGTGAGGAAGTCGACATTGGCGGCACGAAGGTCATCCATCACCGTGGCGACCTCATCACTTCTCTCGCCCAGACCGAGCATCATGCCAGACTTGGTGAAGAGTCTGCCGTCGAGCTCCTTGGCACGCCTGAGCAGCGCAAGCGAATGCCGGTAGTCGGCGCCGGGTCTGATGCGCCGGTAGAGTCCGGGCACGGTCTCGACATTGTGGTTGAACACGTCGGGCTTGGCCTCGATCACAAGCTCGATCGCGCCCTCCTTGCGCAGAAAGTCCGGCGTCAACACCTCGATTGTCGTCTTAGGCGTTGCCGCTCTGATTGCCCTGATAGTCGCCGCAAAATGCGCGGCACCTCCGTCAGGTAGATCGTCTCGGTCGACAGAAGTCACCACGACATGAGTGAGGCCGAGCTCGGCGATCGCCGCTCCTACCCGTTCAGGCTCGCCTTCATCGAGTCCGCCTGGCTTGCCGGTACGCACGTTGCAGAAGGCGCAAGCGCGTGTGCAGGTGTCGCCCATGATCATCACGGTGGCGTGGCGCTTGCCCCAGCACTCGCCGATATTGGGACAGGCGGCCTCCTCGCATACCGTATGGAGCCGATGTGTGCGCAATGTCACGCGTGTCGTGTCGAACGCGTGCGCACCGGGCGCCTTGACGCGAATCCAGGGTGGCTTCGGAATAACCGGGGTGTCGGCCAGCCGCGCCTTCTCAGGATGGCGCGGCCGCGCAGCACTCAAATTATCCACCAACAAGACCATTAAAATTCAAGCTCAGGCTACCGGCCGAGCTGGACCTCTAATGCTTTGCCAAATCCACAGGAGCAGAATGGCGCCGATCGTCGCAACGATCAAATTGCCGAGCCATCCATAAAACTCAACGTTCAACACATTGGCGAGCGTGCCCCCAACAAACGAACCGACGATGCCAACGAGGAGATTGGTGAGAAGGCCGTGATCGCTGGAGGTGACCTTTTCGGCGATGTAACCGGCAAGAATGCCGATGATGAGCATGCCGATAAATCCGACACCCGGCATGGAGAACAAAGTCTGGGCATTGTTCATCGAGACCTCCCGATTAGACAAGCACCGCATACGGCCTAACGCCGTCAATGGTGGCCATGATCCATATAGGCGCTATCGTCTTCTGGTCCAGGGATGCAAAACCTCACCGCATGCGTTGCCAGACAAGGATGCAGATGAGGGCGCCAATTGTGGCGAGGATGATCTCGCCGATGATGTTGTAAGCGCCAAGTCCGAGCAGGCCGGCGAGTAGGCCACCAACCACGGCTCCGATGATACCGATCAGGAGATTCAGCAGCAGGTCTTGCTGACGTCCCATGATGTAGGAGGCCAGCACGCCGGCGATCAGCCCGACCAGTAGAAAGATGATAAGGCTCATGATTTCGCTCCCCTATTCTCGGAGCTCGCCACGACCACTAGATATGAATCGCGCGGCCAAAGGCGTCTAGCACCGATTCGCCCATCATCTCCGACAATGTCGGGTGGGGGAATATGGAGGCTATCAATTCGGCCTCCGTGGTCTCGAGCGTTTTGGCGATGCCAAAACCCTGGATGAGCTCTGTCGCCTCAGCCCCGATCAGATGAGCTCCGAGCAGCGCGCCCGTCTTGGCATCGAAGATGGTCTTCACCAGTCCCTCCGTCTCGCCGAGCGCGATAGCCTTGCCATTGGCTGAATAAGGGAACCGGCCGATCTTGAGCTCATAACCGCCGCCGCGAGCGGCCTCTTCGGTCAAGCCGATGCTTGCCACTTGAGGCGCGCTATAGGTGCAGCTGGGGATATTGGTCTTGTCGAGCGGGTGCACACCTTCCACGCCGGCGATCTTTTCCACGCAGATGATTCCTTCGTGACTTGCCTTGTGTGCGAGCCAAGGAGGGCCGACCACGTCCCCGATGGCATAAAGACCTGGTGCGCCGGTACTACACCATTCGTCGATGACGATGTGGCCCTTTTCGATTTTGACTCCCTGCTCCTCGAGTCCGATCCCCTCGACATTTCCGGTGATGCCGATGGCAAGGATGACGCGCTCGACAGTGATCTCACCAGCCTCGCCGTTCGGCTTCTTCACTATCGCGGTAACGCGGCCATCGCCTTTGACGAGGCGCTCTACGGACGTACCGGTGTGGATGGCGATGCCTTGCTTGGCGAAGGCTTTGCGCGCGAGCGTCGAGATTTCGGCGTCCTCGGCTGGCAGGATGCGATCGAGAATCTCGACGACGGTCACCTCTGCACCAAGCGTGCGGTAGAAGCTCGCAAACTCGATGCCTATCGCGCCTGAACCAACGACGAGCAGAGATTTAGGAAAGCTCTCTGGCACCATTGCCTCTTTATAGGTCCAGATCAGCTTTTCGTCGGGCTCGAGGGCGGCCAAAGTCCGGGCGCGCGCGCCGGTCGCGATGATGATGTGCTTGGCATCAATATCAGGAAGCGCCTGCCCGCTTTTGTCGGTGATGGCGATACGGCCGGCACCTTTCAGGTGCGCCGTTCCATCGATCACCGTGATCTTGTTTTTGCGCATCAAATAGGCAACGCCGTTGGACAGCCGCTCAGCCACTTTGCGGCTGCGCTCGACCACGCGGGCCAAATCGAAGCGCACATTGTCGGCGGCAAGGCCGAACTCCGAGGCTCGCTTCATCGTGTGATAAAGCTCCGAGGTGCGAAGCAACGCCTTGGTCGGGATGCATCCCCAGTTGAGGCAGATGCCGCCGAGATGCTCGCGCTCGATGATGGCGGTGTTCAGCCCGAGCTGCGCTGCGCGGATCGCGGCGACATAGCCACCGGGTCCCGCGCCGATAACGGCGAAATCGAAACGTGTTTCGCTCATCACAAAAGATGCTCGAACTGGCGCTGCAAACATGAGGGTGAAACTCACTCGGTGGGGAAACGGATCGATCCGCCGTCGGTATTATTTCTGTGGAAGTTGCTCCACGGTGGACCTCGGTGGATCAGGCAGATTGTGGCCGTGGCCCGTCACAACGCGCAGCACCAGTGATTGCACGAGCACGGTAAGAATAGGCGGCATGAACGTCACCAGAAATTTCCGCCACTCGCTGTAACCATCAAAGCCGACATAACGCCAGCTCTCGATCGAGGAAATGAAGAAGAACACGACTAGCGGCGCGAGCAGAACGATGGTAGCGCCGGCAAGCGCCCTGCGGTTTTGCGCGATGCCGAGCGTTACGGCGAAGATGATCGGCCCAAGCACGGCGTAGATCAGCACGGCATAGGCGCCGACGGCCTGGTCGATGTTGCAGGCGAGCCGTTCCCCGTGGCACGGCATCCGCTCGACGATCCGTATAAACAGAAGCCCGGCCAGGCACGACAGCGCGCCGGCAACGACGAGCGTCACGAGCAGACGCGCATAGGCCCGCTGCATGGCCCTTCCCTCAGCCAGTTTCCTTGAGCAACTTTATCATCAATACCCAGTCGCCCTCATGCGGACTTCCTGGAAATAGGATTGCAGGCTCATTGGCAAGCTCCAAGTAACCGCCGCTGGCATACAGGCGTTTGGCGCCCCCATTCCAGCTTCCGACAATGACGCTTAGGGCAGGCGCTTCCGCTTCTCGCGCCTTGGTTTCTGCGACGGCAAGCAGCTCACAGCCAATGCCACGGCGGCGGAATTCGGGGAAGGTCGCGAGCACATTCACGCACCACGAACCCGGTGCCTTAGCCTCGAGACGCACGAGCGGCTGCACGATCTCCGGCGCCTCTGCGAGACTGCCTTGAAGATCGTAAGGGTCATCGAGTCGATAGCCGACGAGGGCCGCGGCAATCTCGCCGTCGGTCTCGGCGATAACCGCGTTCTTGTAGGAGAAGCCTCCCGTGTCACGTCGCGCCCTATCACGGCCGAATTCGAGCACCGATTGCCCGGGCACCTTCAGCGTGCTCCACATGAAGGACGGCATGCCTTCGCCGGCGATATCGACCAGGACCGCGAGCGTGGCGGCGTCTGCCTTAGTGGCAGGGCGAAAGCTCGGCTTTTGCGTCGCCATCCAGGCGAACCTACACCAGCATGGTCACCGGGTCTTCGATATAGGCCTTGAAGGCGGCAAGCAGCTCGGCGCCGAGCGCGCCGTCGATGACGCGGTGATCGACCGAAAGAGTTACGCTCATAATCGTGGCGATCTTGAGCGCATCATCTTTCACGATCGCGCGCTTCTCGCCGCGCCCGACCGCAAGGATCGAGGCCTGCGGCGGGTTGATCACGGCATCGAAGCGGTCGATGCCGTACATGCCGAGATTTGAGATCGTGGTCGAGCCGCCCTGATATTCGTGAGGCGCGAGGCGCTTTGATCTTGCGCGGGCGGCGAGATCGCGCATCTCGTTGGAAATCTCGGAGAGACTCTTCACCTCAGCATTGCGGATGACCGGCGTGTGCAGTCCTCCGCCTTCGAGCGCCACCGCCACCGCGATGTCGGAAGCGCGATGACGGAGCAATCCCGCATCTGTCCAGGTGGCGTTGGCGCCGGGCACGGCCTGAAGCGCCATCGCAAAGGCCTTGATGATGAAGTCGTTGACCGAGAGCTTGAAGGCTCGCGGCCCATCCTGCGGTGCCATGCCGTTCAGACGCGCGCGGGCGGCAAGCACGGCGTCGAGCTGGCAGTCGATATTGAGATAGAAATGCGGGATGGTCTGTTTCGACAGCGTAAGCCGCTCGGCGATGAATTTCCGCATCGTGTCGAGCGGCACAAGCTCGTAGGAATCAGGCGCGTAGAGCGCGAGCACCTGCTGTTCAGACATGCCGTGCGCAGCAGGTGCCTCACGTTTGACGAGTTCTTGCAGGCGGGCTCTCGGGGCCCTTTCCGACTCGGAAGGCGCATCTGCATGCCTGGGGGCTTGCGCCGGACCTCCTGCCGCGCGCTCGATGTCGGCGTTGACGATGCGGCCGTAAGGGCCCGAGCCGTTGATGGTCCGAATATCGATCCGCCGTTCACGCGCGAGCCGCCGCGCCAGGGGCGAAGCAAAGACGCGGTCTCGTCCATTCCGCCTGATCTGCGCGGCGATTTCGTCCATGACCTTTTCGGCTGCCGCCTGTTCGCCCGCTACCGATTGTGAACGGGATTGGGGTGGTGGGCTCAAAGATTCGGCTGCTTTGCCGTCCTCTTCACCCGCTTCGGCTCGCGCCGCGACCTCTCCTGCGGTGGAAGGCGCGGTCTCCCCTTCTTCCAAAAGAAGCGCGATTGGCTTGTTGACCGGAACCTGCTCGCTGCCCTCAGGCACGAGAATCTTGCCGATCGTCCCTTCGTCGACTGCCTCGACCTCCATGGTCGCCTTGTCGGTCTCGATCTCGGCAATGACATCGCCGCTTCTGACGGCGTCGCCTTCCTTGACATGCCACTTGACGAGAGTGCCGGTTTCCATGGTCGGCGACAGCGCCGGCATCAGGATCTGCGTGCTCACGACGGATGGCCCTCTGCTTCGGCGAGCGCCGCCATCTGCTCCTCCCAATGCTGCCCGTCGAACAACGTGACGCGCGAGATGGTAACTTGGCCATCATCGAGGCAGCGCACGTTCACACTGAAGCCGTCGGGCTTAGAACGCGGCACATAGAAGCTCTTGATGCCGCAGAGCGAGCAGAAGTGGTGCTTCGCGATGCCGGTGTTGAACCGATAGGTGGTGAGCTTGTCCTCGCCCGAGAGCAGTCGGAAACGCTCCTTGCCCACAATGAGGTGGAGATAGCCAGTCCGGCGGCAGATCGAGCAGTTGCACTCCTTGACCTCGATGACATCGGGCGCGAGCACCGCGAACCGGACCATTCCGCAATGGCAGCCGCCGGTCTTCCAGTTCATCGGACCCTGCTCCATTTGTCTTATTCCCGGTAGCAGACGGATTTGACCGCGGCGATGGCCTGATCGACCGATGGCAGCGCAAGCTTCTCGAGATTGGCGGCGTAGGGCATAGGGACGTCGACGCCTGTAACCTTTGTCGGCGGCGCGTCGAGATAGTCAAAGGCCTCAGCTGTGACTCGCGCGGCAACCTCAGAGCCAATCGAGCAGATCGGCCACCCCTCTTCCACCGTGACAAGGCGGTTCGTCTTCTTCACCGAGGCAACCACCGTGTCGATGTCGAGCGGGCGGAGCGTGCGGAGGTCGATCACCTCCGCATCGATGCCCTCTTCGGCAAGGCGCTTAGCCGCGTCAAGCGCGTAAGCCATGCCGCGCGAGTAAGAAACGATGGTGACGTCTTTTCCCTCTCGTGCAATGCGTGCCTTACCAATGGGGAGAACAAAATCATCGAGCTTGGGCACCTCGAAACTCTGGCCGTAGAGAATCTCATTCTCCAGGAAGATCACGGGGCTTGGATCGCGGATCGCCGCCTTGAGCAGACCCTTGGCATCTGCGGCGGTGTAAGGCGCGATGACCTTCAAGCCTGGCACCTGCGCGTACCACGCAGAGTAGTCCTGACTATGTTGCGCCGCGACCCGCGCGGCCGCGCCGTTAGGCCCTCTGAACACGATCGGGCAGCGCATCTTGCCCCCCGACATATAGAGCGTCTTGGCGGCGGAGTTGACGATGTGATCGATCGCCTGCATCGCGAAGTTCCAGGTCATGAACTCTACGATGGGCCTAAGTCCGGCGAACGCTGCGCCGATGCCGACGCCGGCAAAGCCATATTCGGTGATCGGCGTATCCACGACGCGGGTCGGACCGAACTCATCGAGCAGTCCTTGCGTCACCTTGTAGGCGCCCTGATATTCGGCGACCTCCTCGCCCATCACAAAAACGGAGGGATCACGCCGCATCTCCTCGGCCATGGCGTCGCGCAACGCTTCGCGCACCGTCATCGAGGCCCTCTCGGTACCGGGCGGAACTTCTGCTTCAACCTGCGGCTCTTGCGGCGCGACTTGCGGTCCTCCGGCCGGCGCCTTCTCGACTTCAGGCCGCACTTCCCCGAGGTCGGTCTCCTGCACCTCGGCTGGAGGTTCGACGCGATTTCGATCCTCGTTTTGAGGAACGGCCGCCCGCGTCTCGAAGGATGAGGCCGCCGGAGCGCCCTCCCCGTCGGTCAGGAGCACGGCGATCGGCTGGTTCACTGGCACATGCTCGGTGCCCTCGGCGACGAGAATCTTCCCCACATGCCCGTCATCGACGGCTTCCACCTCCATTGTGGCCTTGTCCGTCTCGATCTCTGCGATAACGTCGCCAGCGCGCACGGAATCGCCCTCGCCGACATGCCATTTGACGAGCTTGCCCTCCTCCATGGTCGGGGAGAGGGCCGGCATGAGAATTTCTGTTGCCATCAGACTCTTATCTAGGTGGGCTCAGCTGTCACATCAGAATAAAGCTCGGCGCTGTCGGGCTCGGGATCCTGCTGGGCGAATTCTGCAGCCTCGTTGATTAGAGCGCGAACTTCCCGGTCGATCTCCTTCAATTGGTCCTCGCTCGCGCGGCCCCCCTCGATGATGCGCTTGCGCAAAAGATCGATGGGATCGCGCTGCTCGCGCACCCCTTTCACCTCCTCGCGCGTGCGGTATTTGGCTGGGTCCGACATCGAGTGGCCACGATAACGATAAGTACGCATTTCGAGGATCTTCGGCCCCTCACCTCGCCGCGCGCGTGCGACAGCGCGTTCGCCGGCATCTCTCACCGCAACAACATCCATGCCGTCGACCTGCTCGCCGGGAATACCGAATACCGAGCCGCGGCTATAGAGCTCCTCGGCGCGCGCGCTGCCGCGTCCGACATGAGTCCCCATGGCGTAGTGGTTGTTCTCGATGATGTAGAGGACGGGGAGCTTCCACAGCGAGGCCATGTTGAAGCTCTCATAGACCTGCCCCTGATTGGCTGCGCCCTCGCCGAAATAAGTGAGGCAGACGCGATCGTTACCGCGATATTTGTTGGCGAAGGCGATGCCAGTGCCGAGCGGCGCCGGCGCACCGACAACGCCGTGGCCGCCGTAGAAGTTCTTCTCGACCGAGAACATATGCATCGAGCCGCCCTTACCTTTGGCATAACCGTGGCGGCGCCCGGTGAGCTCGGCCATCACGCCCTTTGGCTCCATGCCGGTTGCAAGCATGTGCCCGTGGTCACGATAGGCGGTGATGACCTGATCGCCAGGCTCGATTGCCATCTGCATGCCGACGACGACAGCCTCCTGGCCGATATAGAGGTGACAGAAGCCGCCGATGAAGCCCATGCCGTAAAGCTGGCCGGCCTTCTCCTCGAAGCGGCGAATGAGCAGCATCAGCCGATAGGCCGACAGCTCCTGTTCGGATGTGAGACCCGGCTTGCCGGTAGGGATCGATCCCGCCTTGCCATCGCCGAGCCAGAGATTGGCAGACCCGGGCGTGAGGCTTGGGCTTGCGCTGTTCAAGTCTATCTCCTTGACTGCCCCGCGCTCTGACAAACGCTAGCACGTGCTTTGCGGTTCACGGAAGATCGTGGCACGCAGCACTATCCCGTTCCTGCAACGCTGCAGCTGTGCACAGGGAGCTGTTCTAGCGTTTGGGAAGTGTGCCGATGGCCGCAGCGGGATCAGGGGCAGGCTGACGGCGCTTCAACATCACGAGATCGTCGGGATGGGCGAGATTGAGAATGGCGCGGGCGCGCTCATCGAGCATGTCGGGGTCGAGGCTCTCGGGCCTGAGCAGCGCGACATCCCGCTCGAGGCGGTTCTTTACCTCCTTCAGCCCGGCGAGCTCCCCAGCGAGCACTTCCTGGCGGCGCTCGAGATCGGCGCGCGCTTTGAGACCATGCTCGCCGGTTTGCAAATTGTAGCCGAGATAACCGCCTGCCGCGCAGGCCAGCAGCGGAAAGATGAACGCCGTGAACCGCATCACTCCCCCCAACTTCCATCATTCCCGCGAAAGCAGGAATCCAGTAGCCACCGACGCCTCGATTAATCTACGGACGCAGGGATTGCTGGCTGCCCGGTCTATCCGGGTCATGACAGGGCTCGATAGAATCACCTGCCGGCGTTAACTGGTCGTTACCGACTCACCGCTTCAGCACCGAACGCCCCGCGTAACGGGCCGATGGGCCAAGCTCCTCCTCAATGCGGATGAGCTGATTGTATTTTGCCACGCGGTCAGAGCGTGCGAGCGAGCCGGTCTTGATCTGCCCGCAATTGGTTGCAACCGCGAGATCGGCGATGGTGGCATCCTCGGTTTCGCCGGAGCGGTGCGACATCACCGCGGCATAGCCCGCCTGCTGCGCCATACGCACGGCGTCAAGTGTCTCGGTCAAGGTGCCGATCTGGTTCACTTTGACGAGGATGGCATTGGCGATGCCCTTGTCGATCCCCTCCTTCAGCCGCGCGACATTGGTGACGAAAAGGTCGTCGCCGACGAGCTGGCAGCGATCGCCGAGGGCCGCGGTCAGGCCATGCCAGCCCTCCCAATCGTCCTCGGCCATCCCGTCCTCGATCGAGAAGATCGGGTAGCTCGCGACGAGCTCGGCGTAATAGGCAGTCATCTCGGCCGACGTGAGGGTTCGCTTCTCGCCTTCGAGGATATAGCGCCCGTCGTGGAACAGTTCGGTCGCGGCCACGTCGAGAGCGAGATAAATGTCCTCTCCTGGCCGGTAGCCGGCGGCAGTGATCGCCGCCATCACAAAGTCAAGCGCCGCGCGCGTCGAAGCGAGATCGGGAGCAAAACCTCCTTCGTCACCCACCGCGGTCGTGTAGCCGGCCTGCTTCAAGGCACTGCGCAGCGCATGGAACACTTCCGCTCCCATGCGCACGGCTTCGGCGATGCTCGGGGCCCCGACCGGCACGATCATAAATTCCTGAAAGTCGATCGGATTGTCGGCATGCGCGCCGCCATTGACAATATTCATCATCGGCACCGGCAGGAGCGTCGCCTTAGGGCCGCCGAGATAGCGGTAGAGGGGCTGACTATGCGTTCTGGCCGCAGCCTTTGCCGCGGCAAGTGACACGCCGAGGATAGCATTGGCGCCGAGCCGCTTCTTGTTTGAAGTGCCGTCGAGGTCGCGCAAGCGTTGGTCAAGCCCACGCCGATCGTCGGCATCGAAACCTTGCAGCCCGTTTCGGATTTCGCCGTTGACGGCCTCCACCGCGCGCTTTACGCCCTTGCCCTCGTAGCGCTTGCCGCCGTCCCTGAGCTCATGCGCCTCATGCGCTCCGGTCGACGCGCCAGACGGGACCGCGGCGCGGCCGAAGGCGCCGTCCTTGAGCACCACATCGACCTCGACGGTCGGGTTACCGCGGCTGTCCAGGATTTCCCGGCCGACGATGGTGGCGATGGCTGTCATGCGTAGAGGGCCCTTCCCGAATGTGCGGCCCTCTTAGCTGAACCTTCGTTTGAGCGGAAGGCGATATCTTGTAGATGCCCCTTTAGCCTCGCGCGCCCGTCGGCGCGCTTGCCATCGGCACTCCCTTGGCCTTGCGCGGGGGCCTGCCGCACCCCGGCAGCGGGCTCATGATCACTTCGACGTTCGGGTCCTAGGTGTTCATAGCTCCTGACGCGGCGTCAATGCCAAGCCCGATGAGGCCGCCGAAAACCACATTGCCCGCTGTCATCACCTCCGTGTGAGAGGCAAGGGTGCTAACGCCGGGGCTGTAGCATTGGGCGGTGCAGGACACGGTCACGTTATGCTTGCTCTTCGGTAGAGTTATGTTGGCCGGCGTTTGCACCATGCGGGTTCCGATTGCGGGCGATTGAAGCTGACACATAGCGCCCGGCACACCAGGCGTGTTTGTTGCTCGGTTCCTTTTACGATTGTCGAGCAACCGGGAAGAAGAATGGAAACGATGCAGATTACGTGATTAATCCGAGCCATGGGCCAGCCCCCACCAAAGCTTGGCCTCCCCTATAAGTAGCAATATTATACACATGACAACTACTAGGCGAGTCAAATGACGTGGGTTAAGGAAGGGCTAAGTCCAGGCGCGCTGGTGCTGTTTTCGGGGGGCCAGGACTCAAGCGTTTGCCTTGCTTATGCGCTGAGCCGCTACCTAAGGGTCGAGACCGTCGGCTTCGACTATGGCCAGCGGCATGGCGTTGAACTCGAGTGCCGCAAGCGCGTGCGAGAGGAAATGGCAAGGCGCTTCCCTGCCTGGAGCAAGAGGCTCGGACCAGACCATGTGCTGGACGTGTCGAGCTTCGGCGCGATCAGCGACACGGCGCTCACGAGTGACACGGAGATTGTGATGCTTGCCTCCGGCCTTCCCTCAACCTTCGTGCCGGGCCGCAACCTCGTGTTCTTCATCTATGCCGCGGCGCTCGGCTACCGGCTTGGACTCCATGTGTTGGTTGGCGGCATGTGCGAGACCGATTATTCGGGCTACCCCGATTGTCGCGATGCTACGTTGCGCGCGCTCGAGCAGGCCATCCGGCTCGGCACGGAAATTCCTTTCACGATCGAGACGCCGCTGATGTGGCGAACCAAGGCCGAGACTTGGACGCTCGCGCAAGAACTCGGAGGCAATGACCTGGTCGAGATGATTCTTGAAGAAACTCACACCTGCTACAAGGGTGAGCGAGGCATTCGTCACGACTGGGGCTATGGCTGCGGCGAGTGCCCTGCCTGCGAGCTCCGTGCTCGCGGATTCGCCGAGTGGCAAGCCTCGCGCGCTCAGGCTGGCCGACAGCGTCTGAGCGGCTAATTCTGCTCCCCTAAAAAGAACCAAACGCCGACCCAAGCACAATGACGGCTGCGAGCGCGATCAGTGCTCCCACAATGGCCACCATGAAGAGGTCGAAATAGCTCTCGCGGTGACTGACCCCGCACACAGACAGCAGCGTCACCACGGCGCCATTGTGCGGTAGGCTGTCGAGAGTCCCTGCGCTCAGCACCGCGACCCGATGCATGAGCGCCGGGTCCATGCCAGTTGCTACGGCGAGCTGCCGGTAGGTTTCGCCGAGAGCGTCGAGTGCGATGGTCAGGCCGCCTGAGGCGGAGCCCGTTAGCGCAGCGAGCACATTGACAGCCAGGGCGAGAGACACGAGCGGGCCGCCTTCGATCGACAGCACAAAATCCCGCACCATAGCGAACGCGGGCAACGCAGCCACGACCGCCCCGAATCCTACGAGGCTTGCAACGCTCAATGCCGGAAGTACCGAGGCGTTGGCGCCAGCATCGAGGCTGGCCCGCAGCGACGGCAGCCGGCGATAGTTTAAAGCGATCGTGACGGCGATGGCGGCAGCTAGCGCGACCACCACCGCCCAGACGCCGCCCACAGCAGAAAGCGAGGTCCCAGCGCTCCTCGGCAAGAAACGTCGTATCCAGCCGCGGCAGCAGGAAGAGACTCATGGCGAGGTTGACGAGAATGACCACGATGAGCGGAAGCAAAGCCGCGAACACGGTGGGGTCCGTCCCTGCGTGGGCTCCATGTTCGATCTCAGCGGGATCGAACTCGCTCGCGATCACTGCGCGTTCACGTTCTTTAGCTTGCTGCATCGACCCGGCGGCGCCTTCGGCTCTGCCGTAGCCCTCGCCCCGAGAACGCGCCGCGGACTCGGCGCGGCCCAGCCACCATAGCCCGAAGGCGAGCATGATGGTGGCCGCGATGATTCCGAGAACGGGCGCGGCAAAAGGTGTTGTGCCGAAGAACGGCATGGGAATGGCGTTTTGCAGCGCCGGCGTGCCGGGCAGTGCCGACATGGTGAACGTCATCGTGCCGAGCGCGACGGCCGCAGGCATCAAGCGCGGTGGGATGTCGGCGGCTTTGAAAAGTCCCTGCGCCATCGGCACGATCACGAAAATGGCGACGAACAGGCTTACGCCACCGTAAGTGACGATAGCGCCCGCCAGGACGACGGCGAGCACGGCGCGGGTGGCGCCAAGACGTTCCGTCATGAAGCGGGCAATGACTGAGACGGAGCCGCTATCGTCCATGAGCTTTCCGAACACGGCACCGAGCAGAAACAACGGAAAGAACTGGGCCAGAAAGTGCGCGGCTCCGACCATGAAGGTCTGGGTCCAGTGTGCGAGAAGCGGCTCGCGTGCGAAGGCTGCGGCGATAAGGGCTGCGGCTGGCGCGAGAAGGAGCACGCTCCAGCCGCGGAAGGAGAGCCAGACAAGCAATCCGAGCCCAGCGAGGATCCCGAGAAGGCCCATGCGGTCAGCTTAATTCGCCCAAAGCCGCGACGTCGAACGTCGAACGGACACCCAAGTCGGCGGTATGGGCTGTGAGAAAGGCCTCGGCCGACCGGCGACCCTCGTCGCGCAGCATGCACAGGAAGTCCCACTCGGCGTTGAGCTTCGAGGAATAACCAAGTTCCGTCATGATTTCGCTGGCGATGCGATGAATGCGCATCTTTGCCCAACGCGCTCCCTCGGAATGTCCTGGATCGGACGCCTGCTGCAGCACAGCAATCATCCGTAGTTCCTTGAGCAGCGGCGCATTGAACGAGACCTCGTTGATGCGGTTGAGGATCTCACGTGCACTGCGGGGTGTGCCGGGCCGATCTACGGGGTTGACCTGCACCAGGATCGTGTCGCTCGAGATGCATTCGCGGACGAGAGGTGTGATCGTCGGATTACCGGCGTAACCACCATCCCAATAGGCTTCGCCGTCGATCTCGATGGCTTGAAACAGAGTGGGCAGGCATGCCGAAGCAAGCAGGACGTCAGGCGTCAGCTCCGCGTTGTGGAACACACGCCCACGGCCAGTGCGTACATTGGTCGCCGTCACAAAGAGTTTGATCGCAGCGTTTGCAACGCGCTTGAAGTCGATGCATTCGGCCAGGATTTCGCGCAGTGGGTTCGCACCGCGCGGATTGAGATCGTAAGGCGAGAAAACGCGCGCGGCGAGATCGAAAGCAATGAAGATGGGCGATGTATCGATCGTCCAACGCCCTAGCATGACGTCGAGAGGCGTGCGTCGGAACGCGCTCAACAGGGCCGCGCGGGAAACACTTTGCCAGAACAATTCTAGTCTCGCTTTGGCGGGCTCAGCGCCTCCCTCGGCATAGCCGTCGACGAGAATGGCGGCGTTCATTGCCCCGGCCGAGGTGCCGGATATGCCTTCGATGCAGAGCCAAGGCTCATCGAGAAGGCGGTCGAGCACGCCCCAGGTAAAGGCTCCGTGCGCGCCACCGCCTTGCAACGCAAGGTCGACCAGAACTTGGCCCCCGCCGCGCTCAGGATCCGGGTTCATCCTCGCCGTCCTTAAGTCCTTCTTTGGCCCACGCACAATGGCAACACACGCACAGTCGGTCTTGCTCTTGGTGCCGGCAAGCGCCAAGTTCTGTCCATGTATGCCGTCAAGGAAATCCACTACACGCTGCAAGGCGAAGGCGCCCAGACCGGCCGCCCGGCGGTATTCTGCCGCTTCGCAGGGTGCAATCTCTGGTCCGGCCGTGAACAGGATCGCGCGAAAGCGACCTGCAATTTCTGCGACACTGATTTTGTCGGTACTGATGGGCCGCGGGGTGGAAGGTTTCCCACACCAGAAAGTCTCGCCGGGGCTTGCCGCGAGAGGTGGCGCGGCAATTCGGGAACGCCGCCTTATGTCGTGCTGACCGGCGGAGAGCCGATGCTGCAAGTCGATGAGCCGCTGATCGATGCTCTGCACAAGGTAGGCTTCGAAGTCGCCATCGAGACCAATGGCACGTTGCCTGTCCCGCGCGTGATCGACTGGATCTGCGTGAGCCCTAAGGCTGGAGCGCGGCTCGTCCAGTGCTCAGGCGACGAGCTCAAGCTCGTGTACCCACAGGATGCGCTGGCGCCCAAGCAGGTGGAAGATCTCGACTTCGCTCATTTCTTGCTCCAGCCCATGGACGAAGGTCCAAGGACGCCAGCCAACCTCCGCGCTGCCATTGACTATTGCCTGGCCCATCCCAAATGGCGCTTAAGCATGCAGACCCATAAGCTGTTAGGGCTGCCATGAGCATCGCACTGGCCGGGTGCAGCAAAATCTCATAAACGACTGCCATGCGTGTCTATAAGGAATTCACTTTCGAAGCCGCTCATTTGCTTCCGTCCGCGCCGCCGGGCCACCCCAATGCACGAGTACACGGACATTCTTTCCGCGTGCGGGTTACCGTCGACGGTGAGCCGAATGACGAAACCGGCGTCGTCCTCCATTTCGATGACCTCGAAGCGGCGATGAAAGATGCCCGCGACGCGCTCGACCATCGTTTCCTAAACGACATCGAGGGGCTCGCCGCGCCGACGCTCGAGCGCATAGCCGTGTGGCTGTGGGACCGCCTGCATAACCGCCTGCCTGGGCTTGCCGAGATCGAGGTCGCTCGCGACACCTGTCATGAAGGATGCATCTATCGGGGGCCTCAGCGCCGGCTTGCGGCGGAGTAAGGCAATGGCGCGCAAGATCTCAGGACTGAAGCAGCTCGGCGCCAGCACGCCGATTCCAAAATCACCAAGTGAGGCCGAGCTTGAGCGCGTTCCCAACCCGCACGAGGACGCGCCTTACCTTGCGCGCTTCACTTGCCCCGAATTCACCTGTCTCTGTCCAATCACGGGCCAGCCTGACTTCGCGCATTTCGTGATCGACTACGCCCCATGTGTCTGGCTGCTCGAGTCGAAGTCGCTCAAGCTTTATCTCGCAAGCTTCCGCAACACGGGTGCATTCCACGAGGACGCGACCATTACCATCGGCAAACGCATCGTCGAGCTGATCGAGCCGACATGGCTCAGGATCGGCGGCTACTGGTACCCGCGTGGCGGCATCCCGATCGACGTGTTCTGGCAACACGGCACGCCGCCAGAAGGCGTCTGGATTCCAGACCAAGGGGTTTCGCCCTATCGCGGCCGCGGCTGATTATCCCCGCAGAGTTTCAGACTGATAGTTTCTTGGTGAGCCGGTCGATAGCGATTAGCTCTGCGAGCAGGGGTTCCAGCTCTTTGAGCGGGAGCATATTGGGGCCGTCGGAGGGCGCGCGGTCGGGGTCCTGATGCGTCTCGATGAACACTCCGGCAACACCTACCGCGACCGCGGCGCGGGCGAGCACTGGCACGAAGCGCCGCTCACCTCCGCTCGACGTGCCCTGCCCTCCAGGTTGCTGCACCGAGTGCGTGGCGTCGAAGATCACCGGTGCTCCCATCTCGACGAGGATCGGCAGCGCGCGCATGTCCGAAACGAGCGTGTTGTAGCCGAAGGAGACGCCGCGTTCGGTCACCAGCACATTTGGGTTGCCGGCACCAACGACCTTGGCCACGACATTCTTCATGTCCCATGGCGCAAGGAACTGACCCTTTTTGACGTTGATTACTTTGCCCGTGCGGCCGGCCGCTAAAAGAAGGTCGGTCTGGCGGCAAAGGAAAGCCGGGATCTGCAAGATATCGACCGCCGCCGCCACCGCGGCGCACTGATCGGACTCATGCACGTCGGTGGTGATGGCGAGACCGGTGGCTTCCTTGATCTCGGCAAAAATTGGAAGCGCCTCTTTCAGTCCGAGTCCCCGCGCGCTAGCCAAGCTCGTTCGGTTCGCCTTGTCGAACGAGCTCTTATAGACAAGTCCGATGCCGAGACGGCCAGCGATCTCCTTGAGGGCGTGCGCAGTTTCAAGTGCATGCGCCCGGCTTTCCAGCACGCAAGGCCCGGCAATCATCGCAAGCGGCAAACCATTGCCAAAACGGGCGTTTCCCGCCGCGACAACGGGGCTTGGCGTGGGGCGCAGGGCTGCCGTCATGGCCGGACCATGGGGCGCGAGGCTCGTAGCGTCAACTGGGGGGCGACTGGCTCAGGGCTCGGTTCGCTTCCATTCCGGCCGATCTTGCTCATACTGCAGAGCGACGCTTGTGAACTCGGGGAGCCACGGCTCGCGACGCTTGGTCCATAGTTCATAGCTCGGCTGCCACAGCCCTGGATCGTCGAACGAGCCGGGGTAAAGGTCTATCTCGTCGGGTATGTCCTAGTGGGAATAAACCGACGCGCCGCAAGCTCGGCAGGAATATCGGCGGTCATGCTCGGAGCTCTCGAAGACCGTTACCTCTCCCGTAACTGTCACCGCATCGCGTGGAAACACGACATAGAAATTGAACGGTGCGCCGTGCACCTTGCGGCAGGTCATACAGTGGCAGACGCCGATGCGATAAGGCTTCCCGCGCGCTTCGAACCTCACCTTGCCGCAAGCGCAGCCGCCTTTATGGACTTTATTTGCCATGTGCAATGGGGACGTTAAACGAGCCGCGACTGGTCGACCGCGGCGCCGATGAAGGAGGCGAACAGTGGATGCGGCTGGAACGGTCGCGATTTGAGCTCAGGGTGGAACTGGACGCCGATGAACCAGGGATGGTCCGGTCTCTCGACGATCTCCGGCAGCAGACCGTCAGGCGAGAGACCGGAGAAGCTCAAGCCGGCGGCCTCTAGCCTATTGCGATAGCGCGTATTCACCTCGTAACGGTGGCGATGCCGTTCCGAGATGCGGGTCGTACCATAGATTCCGGCAACCTTGCTGCCCTTGGCAAGCACGGCCTCATAGGCGCCGAGCCGCATTGACCCGCCGAGGTCGCCATTGACTTTGCGCTGCTGAAGCTCGTTGCCCTTCATCCATTCGGTCATGAGTCCGATCACTGGCTCCTCGGTCGGCCCGAACTCTGTCGAGCTCGCCCCGTCGATTCCTGCATCGCGCGCGGCCTCGATCACGGCCATCTGCATGCCGAAGCAAATGCCGAAATAGGGCACGCCGCGAGTACGCGCATAACGCGCCGCCTGGATCTTGCCTTCAGAGCCGCGCTCGCCGAAGCCGCCCGGAACGAGGATACCGTGCACGTCCTCGAGATAGGCCGAGGCATCTTCGCTCTCGAAGGTCTGAGACTCGATCCATTGCAAATTGACCTTCACCTTGTTGGCGATACCGCCATGAACCAGCGCCTCGTTGAGCGATTTGTAGGCGTCTTTGAGGCCTGTGTACTTGCCGACCACGGCGACGGTCACCTCGCCGTCGGGATTGGCGACCGTTTCAGAGATTTGCCTCCACCGCTCGAGGTCGGGTTCGGCCGCGTGTGTGATGCCGAAGGCGGCGAGCACCTCGCGGTCCAGACCTTCGGCGTGGTAGGCGCCGGGCACATCATAGATGCTCGCCACGTCGAGCGCCTGGATAACGGCTTCTGGGCGAACATTGCAGAACAGGGCAATCTTCCGCCGCTCGTCCTTGGGCAAAGGTCGGTCTGTGCGGCAAAGCAGGACATCGGGCTGGATACCAATCGAGCGAAGCTCTTTGACCGAATGCTGTGTCGGCTTGGTCTTGAGCTCGCCCGCGCTCGCGATGAAGGGAACCAGCGTCAGGTGGATGAACGCGGTCGAGCCGCGGGGAAGCTCGTTGCCAAGCTGGCGAATGGCCTCGAAGAAGGGCAGCCCCTCGATATCGCCGACGGTGCCGCCGATCTCACACAAGACGAAATCGACGCCCTCGTTGCCGCTCGTGATGAATGACTTGATCGCGTCGGTGACGTGAGGAATGACCTGGACGGTCGAGCCGAGATAGTCACCCCGGCGCTCCTTGGCGATGATTTCCTGATAGATGCGCCCTGTGGTGATGTTGTCTGCCTGGCTCGCCGGACGTCCAGTGAACCGCTCATAGTGACCGAGATCGAGGTCGGTCTCAGCGCCGTCGTCGGTGACGAACACCTCGCCGTGCTGATAGGGGCTCATGGTCCCGGGATCGACATTGAGATAGGGGTCGAGCTTGCGCAGCCGCACGCTGAACCCGCGCGCCTGTAGCAGCGCGCCGAGCGCCGCAGACGCTAGCCCCTTGCCGAGTGAGGAGACCACGCCGCCGGTAATGAAAACGTACCGCGCCATGGGCCTCGACCATATACCGAAACGGAAGCGAGTCGGTAGCCCAAACAGCACGCGAGGCGCTGCTTATCACAGCGATTTGTGTGAGACGCTTATTGCGACTGCGGCGCTTGTGGGGCTGGAGGCGCAGCTGGCGCGCCGGGTGCAGCGGGCGCCGGACTGCTTGGCATCTGAAGCGGGGCCAACCCTCCTCCGCCACCAGGGCTCAGGATCGAAGGCGCCCCGCCGTGCTGACCCGCGAGAATCGAAAGGACAAGACTGGTCGCGAAGAAGCAGGCAGCCAGAATGGCGGTGGTCTTGGTCAAGGCATTGCCGGCGCTGCGACCAGTCATGAAGCCGCCACCGCCGCCGCCGATGCCGAGGGCGCCTCCTTCGGAGCGCTGCAGCAGCACGACTCCGACCAGAGCGAGCGCAACCATGATGTGAATCAAAAGAAGAACAGTACTCATCTTGTAGCCTTCGCCTTCGAAGGCGGTGTCTTAGCCGAATCTGCCAGCGCTTGGCTAGGCTTGGCGTCAGAGGCCGTCTCGTTTGGCGGGACGGGCTTGCGGTCCGGCAGGGGTACCGCATCGTCACTACCGGCTGTCTGGTCGCCCTGGGCGGAATTTCCACCAGGTTGCACCGCGGGTTTCGCTATGCCGCCCCCGCGGCAGCGGAACTCGATACTTTCCTCGATCCCCAGGAAACGCCGAACTTGCTCGAGCTCCTGGTCATTGAGGTGGTTCTTCACCCAGTCTGGCCCGCGATCGAGTGCAGCCTGCATTTCGCGGGTCAGAAGTTTTTTCCGCTCGAATTGCAAGGTTGCGCAGCTCTGTTTATCCAGCGGCTCGGCGGCGGCGCTAAGCCCAAGCGCTACAGCTGAGCCCGAAACGAGCGCTACGGCGATAAAGCGCAGCAACGGCATCGTTACCCCCGCGGGAAAGGTCGTCCCCCTTCGTCAAATCAGCCACATCACAATGGCGAAGATTGGTCCATTTGCCAACCCTGCTGCCAACGGTTTTGCGACCAGATCATGAAGCGCCCGTGCCTGCGTAGATAGACAGAATTCCATAGAAATCGCTCGCTTTGAGGCTCGCGCCGCCGACCAGGGCGCCATTCACCTCCGGAATGAGGAGAAGGTCGCAGGCGTTTTCCGGCTTCACCGAGCCCCCATAAAGAATGCGGGTTCGGCTGCCGTCCCCCTGGCCCAGCATGCCGCAAAGCTCCGCTCGGATGAGCCCATGCACCTCAGCTACGTCTTCGGGTGTCGGCGTAAGCCCCGTGCCGATGGCCCACACTGGCTCATACGCGATGACAGTGTCTGCCGCGCGCGCTTTCGGCGGCAAGGATCCTTGCAGCTGACCCCTCACGATCTCCAGTGTGGCGCCTCTATGCCTCTGCTCGTCGGTTTCACCGACGCAGATGATGGCTGTCATATGGGCGCGAAGAGCCGCCTCGGCCTTGGCACTGACAAGCCCGTCGGTCTCCGCATGATTGGTGCGCCGCTCGGAATGGCCGACGATCACGGCTGAAGCGCCAGCGTCAGCGAGCATCTCGGCAGAGATATCGCCGGTATGCGCGCCAGATGGCAAAGGATGGCAATCCTGCGCCCCAAGAAGAATTGGTGTCCCGCCCAGGGTGTCACGCGCACGCGATAGAAGTGTCGCAGGCGGACACACCATGATGTCCGATTCGATCACCGGGCCTCGTGTAAGGCGGACCTGCAAGGCTCGGAGCTCGGCTAAGGCGCTGCCAAGCCCGTTCATCTTCCAGTTGCCCGCGACGAGCGGCCTGATCCCTGCCACGTCCTCCCCCCTTTGCCTCTCGCCGGATGCCTGCAAAAGGCGATTTTCGAACCAATGCCAAGGATTGCGCCGCCTTGCCGCGCCTCTCCTTGCTACCTATGATGCCGCCGCCGCGCGGGGTTGTCCAAGTAATCGGACTCCAGCGCGGCTTTGGCAAATAAGAATAGAAAGCAGGCTACGCGTGGCACTCGACTCTTTGCGCAAATCGGCTGGTGGCGTCATTGGCATCATCTTCGTCCTCTTGCTGATTGCGAGCTTCATCATTTGGTTCCCTGCCGGCTGGTTCCAGGGCTTCGGCAGTCAAGACCTAATAACCGTGGGCGATACCAAGATCGGCCCGCACGAATATATGCGTGCCCAGCAGGATGTGCTTCGCACCATGAGCTCGCAGGCCGGCAGGAGTTTGAGCCTACAAGAAGCCCGCGGGCTCGGGCTCGACAGCAGGGTGATGGAACGGCTGATTGGCGGTGCGGCCGTCGATGCCCATGCGCGGGCGCTCAATCTTGCCATTAGCGATGCGGAGATTCTCGATGAAATCATGAAGGATCCCGCCTTCAAGGATGCCTCCGGTAATTTCAGTCCCGCCATATTCCAGCAGACGCTGCAAGCCGTCGGCATGAGCGAGCAGGGCTATATCGACTCGTTGCGCGAGCGCAATTTGCGCCGCCAGATCCTCGCGACCATCGGCAAGGTGGCTGATAGTCCTAGCGTGCTGATCACTGCTCTGAACAACTATAACGGCGAGACGCGCCAGCTGCGCTATGTGCTCGTTCCGCAAAGCGCGGCTCGAACCATCCCTGATCCGACCGACGAGGACCTCAAGCGCTACTACGACAATCACCACAACAAGTTCACGCAACCCGAATACCGCAAGGTCGGCGTGCTGGCGGTCACTCCTGAGACCGTCAGGAACGAAGTCCGGATCAACGAAAGTGACGTGAGAGCCGCCTACGAGGCGAGCAAGAACCAGCTTGGCACTCCCGAGAAGCGGCACGTTCAGCAAATCTCTTTTCCCGACAAAGCCGCCGCCGATGCCGCCTATCAGAAGATTCAGTCGGGCACCGACTTTGCTGCGGTCGCCAAGGAGCAAGGCTTGAGCGACGCCGACATGGACCTCGGCAAAGTGACGCGCGACGAGCTTGCCGATCCTGCCATCGCCGACGCCGCCTTCAAGCTCGAGGCGAACAAGGTCAGCGAGCCGATCACCGGCAATCTCGGTAACGTGGTTCTGGTGCACGTCACCGAAATCGAGCCTGGCAAGACCCCCACATTCGAAGAGGCGAAGGCGGATCTCGAGAAGAAAATTCTCAAAGAACGTGCCTCAGGCGCGATTTTCGATCTGCATGACAAGATCGAGGACCAAGTGGCATCGGGCGCGAAGCTCTCCGAGATCGCCGACAAGCTCAAGCTCAACTACCTGCTCATCGATCAGGTCGACCGTCAGGGCAAGAAACCCGATGGGTCAACTGTCACCCTACCGGCGCAGAAGGACGTGCTCAACGCAGTGTTCTCCACCGACGTCGGAGTTGAGAACGATCCGATCGACGCCAAGGACGATGGCGTCATATGGTACGAGGTGCTGGGCGTCGTGCCCGAGCAGCTCAAGCCCTTCGATCAGGTCAAGGACGAAGCAACAAAGGATTGGAAGACGGAAGAGGTGCGCACCCGCCTTGCCAAATATTCACAGGATTTGGTCAACAGCTTGAGTGGAGGCAAGACGATCGAAGACGCCGCCAAGGATCTCAACACGCAGATCCTCACCAGCGATCCGCTGAAGCGCGACAGCATCACCGTGAACGTGCTTCCCGCTGCGGTGGCCCAGGCCTTCACACTGCCGGAGAAGGGTTATGGATCAGCCCCATCCGGCGTCGAGGAGGGGCGCATCGTGTTCCAAGTGGATAAGGTCACGCCCCCGACTGCGCTCGATCAGGCCGAGACCGAGCGGCTCAAACGGCAGATTGGCCTTCTGATCGGCGAGGATGTCATCGCCGAATATTTCAGCGCGCTCGAAAACCGCTATGGCGTAAGCGTCAACGAGCCGGCGCTCGCCAAGCTGGTCGGCACGAGCGAGGAGCAATGAGCCAGGCGCAAGCCTCCGTAACGTCCTTGCCACAACACGGCGCGACCCATCCCATCCTGCCGGACTTCCCCAGCTTCGCGCGCGGTTATGAAGAGGGTGTGCCGCAGGTGGCCTGGACGCGGCTCGTCGCCGATCTCGAGACGCCGGTCTCGGCCATGCTCAAGCTCGCTTATGACCGGCCCAATAGTTTTCTATTGGAATCGGTCGAAGGAGGCGCAACCCGAGGGCGCTACTCCATCATTGGCTGCGAGCCCGATCTCATCTGGCGTGCCGAGGGGGCCAAGGCGGAGATCGATCTCGCGCCGCAGTCGGACGAGGAGGCCTTCGCGCTATCGCCTCTGCCGACGCTCGCCTCACTGCGCGCGCTGCTTGCCGAATCGGCGATCGCGCTTCCTCCCGAGCTTCCGCCCATGGCAGCCGGGATCTTCGGCTATATGGGATATGACACGGTGCGGCTGATCGAGCACCTGCCGCAAGAGAAGCCCGACTCGCTCGGTCTTCCCGACTCGATCCTGGTCCGGCCGACGCTGATCGTCATTTTCGACAGCGTCAAGGACGAGATGACGATTGTCACACCGGTGAGGCCTGCGCCCGGGGTCAGCGCCAAGGCGGCCTATGCGCGCGCGGCAGATCGGCTGAACCTGGTCTTGGAACGGCTCGAGCAGCCCCTGCCTCATGGCAGCGAGTTCAACGCTGAAGCGGCGCATCCCGAGATTCGCGCGACCACCGCGCCGCATGCCTACATGGCGAAGGTGAGGCGCGCCAAGGAATACATCGCGGCCGGCGATATTTTTCAGGTCGTGCTGAGCCAGCGCTTCGAGGCGCCCTTCACGCTTCCATCGTTTGCGCTGTACCGGGCACTAAGACGCATCAATCCCTCGCCCTTCCTCTACTACCTCAACTTCGGCGACTTTGCCGTGGTCGGCTCGAGCCCCGAAATTCTCGTGAGGGTGCGCGATGGCAAGGTGACGATCAGGCCGATCGCCGGTACGAAACCTCGCGGTGCCACTCCGGAGGAAGACAAGGCTCTTGCCAAAGAACTACTCGCTGATCCCAAGGAACGTGCCGAGCATTTGATGCTGCTCGACCTTGGACGAAACGACGTTGGTCGGGTGGCCGATGTCGGCAGCGTATGCGTCACCGACTCCTTCTTCCTCGAGTATTACAGCCAGGTCATGCACATTGTGTCTAATGTTGAAGGGAAGCTTGCCTCCAATTTCGATGCGGTCGATGCGCTGATGGCAGGCTTCCCTGCGGGCACAGTGTCAGGCGCACCCAAGGTGCGCGCCATGGAGATCATCGACGAGCTCGAAGATGCGGCGCGCGGGCCTTATGCAGGCTGCGTCGGCTATTTCTCGGCTGATGGCGAGATGGATAGCTGCATCGTTCTCCGAACCTCGGTTGTAAAGGACGGCACCATGTATGTGCAGGCCGGCGCCGGCGTGGTGGCCGATTCGGTGCCAGAACGCGAGCAGGCCGAATGTGTGAGCAAGGCGCGCGCTTTGTTCAAGGCTGCCGACGAGGCGGTGCGCTTTGCGGCGCGCGCCAAGCGTGCTCAATAGAGGGCTCCTGCTCGTGCTCACGCTAAGCCTGCTGCGCCACGCCAAATCGAGCTGGAAAATCCCTTCTCTTCCGGACCAGGACCGTCCGCTCGCCGCGCGCGGCATTGCCGACTCACCGCTGATGGGAAAGGCCATGGCTGAGCGCGGGATCGATCCCGATCTCGTGCTCTGCTCCTCGGCGCGGCGGACACGGGATACGCTCGCGCTGGTTTTACCTGAGCTCAAGATCGAGCCTAAAGTGGTCTACGAAGACCGCCTCTATCACCCGCGTGCTGCAGAGTTGTTGCAAAGAGTGAGGGAAATCCCGCCCGGCTCGAGCCGGGTCATGATTGTCGGCCATAACCCGGAGCTCCACAGTCTTGCACTTGACCTCGTCGGCGCCGGACCGAAGCACTTTCAGGATCGCCTCAGAGAGAAGTTTCCTACGGCGGCACTTGCGGTCATCAATTTCCCGAGCGGGCTGTGGAGCAACATTGCCGTCAATAGCGGCACATTGAACCTGTTCCTAGCGCCGAAGGATCTCCGCTCCTAAATTCTACCGCTGTGGCGGCCTTGACGGGTCGTTCGCCTGGAGCGTAACACCACCCCATGCTGACGCTGATCGATAACTACGACAGCTTCACCTACAACCTCGTCCATTTCCTCGGCGAATTGGGCGCATCGACCCGCGTCTATCGCAACGACAAAGTGAGCGTCGACGATGTCCTCGCCGAGGGCCCCGAGGCCATCGTGCTCTCGCCCGGTCCTTGCGACCCCGACCGCGCCGGCATTTGCCTCGATCTGATCGAGCGCGCGGCCCCGGTGGTGCCGATTCTCGGGGTCTGCCTCGGGCACCAGGCCATCGGTCAGGTCTATGGCGGCCGTGTGGTGCGGGCTCCTACCCTGATGCATGGCAAGCTTTCCAAAGTGCACCATACCGGCAAGGGCGTGTTTTCCGGCTTGCCCCAGGACTTCTCGGCAACTCGCTACCATTCGCTCGTTGTCGAGCGGGCCTCGTTGCCTGAGCCATTGGAGATCACCGCGGAAACCGCTGATGGCGTGATTATGGGCCTCCAGCACAAGCGCTATCCGGTCTATGGGGTACAGTTTCACCCTGAGAGCATCGCGTCGGAGCACGGGCATCAGCTGCTCGCCAATTTCCTTAACCTTGCCCGTGTCGAGCGGCGCGCGCGGGGGTCAGCACACAGAGAAGCGGCCGGTGTCCTCTAGCCCGGCGCTGGCAGGGACCACGGGCCTTGCCGATCTCAGCAAAGCCATCAGCAAGGTCGCGTCAGGGCAAAGCCTGACTCAAGCCGAAGCGGCCGAGGCCTTCGACCTGATCATGTCGGGTGCGGCGACCGACGCGCAGATTGGCGCCCTGCTCATGGGCATGCGCGTCAGAGGCGAGACCGTGGAGGAAATCGCCGGCGCCGCTCTCGCCCTCAGAGCGCGAGCGATCCCAGTGCGCGCGCCTGAAGGTGCAATCGATACCTGCGGCACGGGCGGCGACACCAAGGGCACGCACAATATCTCCACTTGCGCTGCCTTTGTTGTCGCAGGCGCAGGCGTTCCGGTCGCCAAGCACGGGAACAGGTCGATCTCCTCGCGCTCGGGCTCCGCCGATGTTTTATCTGCCCTCGGCGTCAATATTGAATGCTCGCCCGAGACGATTGCGCGCTGCATCGCGGCCTGCGGGATCGGCTTCATGTTTGCCCCAGTACATCACTCCGCCATGCGCCATGTCGCAAAAGTGCGGAATGAGCTCGGCATCCGCACCCTTTTCAATTTGCTTGGGCCGCTCGCCAATCCTGCCGGAACCAAATATCAGATCGTTGGCGTGTTTAGCGAAGAATGGGTCGAGCCGATCGCGTGCGTGCTCGGTCTGTTGGGAGTCGAACGGGCTTGGGTGGTGCATGGCGCCGATGGCCTCGACGAGCTGACCACGACCGACATCAGTCATGTCGCGGTGCTCGACGACGGCAAAGTTTCGACCTTCAGGATCTCCCCGCGCAATGCTGGCTTGCCGCGGGCAAAGCCTCAGGATCTGACCGGCGGCGACGCGACCGAGAACGCGGCACATATTCGTGCCGTGCTACAAGGAAACCAGGGCCCGCTCAGGGATATTGTCTTGCTGAATGCCGCGGCAGCGCTACTCGTCGCCGGGAAAGCTAAGACGCTGCGCGAAGGGGTAACGCTCGCCGCCGCCTCGATCGACAGCGGCAAGGCCATGGGCGTGCTCGAGGCACTCGTTAAGCTCAGCCGTGATAAAGTCTGAGCCGTGGCCCAAGTGCTCGATAATGTCCTCGCCTATAAGCGCAAGGAGATTGCTGCCGCGAAAGAGGCGGCAAGTCCCGATGCTATGCGCGCCAAGGCGAAGGCCGCCTCCCCCGTCCGCCCCTTCGCCAAGGCCTTGCAGTCGCGTATCAACAAAGGCGAGTTCGCGCTGATCGCCGAGATCAAGAAGGCTAGCCCGTCGAAGGGGCTGATCCGTGCCGAGTTCGATCCTCCATCTCTCGCGCGCGCCTATGAGGAAGGAGGCGCGGCGTGCCTGTCGGTGCTGACCGACACACCGTCTTTTCAAGGGCGCCCCGATTACCTCCGGACAGCCCGCGACGCCACGCGGCTCCCTACGCTGCGCAAGGATTTCATGCTCGACACGTATCAAGTGTTGGAAGCAAGGACATGGGGAGCCGACTGCATTCTCATCATCATGGCCGCTGTCGAGGACCACACAGCGGAGGATCTGACATGTGCGGCTTGCGATCTCGGCATGGATGTCCTTGCAGAGGTGCATGACGAGACTGAGCTCGAAAGAGCATTGAAGCTTGATACGAAACTCATCGGCATCAACAACCGCGACCTCAAAACCTTCGCAACGACGCTTGCCACGACCGAGCGGCTCGCCCCTCGCGTGCCGTCGGATCGCATTGTCATTTCCGAAAGCGGCATCTTCAACCATGCCGATCTTAAGCGCCTGGCGTCATATGGCGTTCGCAGCTTCCTTGTAGGTGAGAGCCTGATGCGCCAGAAAGACGTGGCGGCAGCGACACGCACACTCCTTACCGGCTCACCAGCGCGCGCCGAGGCGGCGCAATGACAGCCCGCCTCAGCCACCTCAACGACAAAGGCGAGGCGCGCATGGTCGATGTCTCGTCCAAGGACGTTACGTCTCGCGCGGCAAGAGCCGAGGGCTTCGTGTCCATGTCTCATAAGACGCTTGATCTCATTCTCGCCGGCGACGCAGCCAAAGGCGACGTGCTCGCGACGGCTCGAATTGCCGGGATCATGGCGGCCAAGCGCACATCCGAGCTGATCCCGCTTTGCCACCCCCTTTCGTTGACCGAAGTTACGGTCGATTTCGAGCCGGTGCGGGACCCGCCCGGGATCAGAGTCGAGGCAATCGCGAAGGTTGACGCGAAGACTGGGGTCGAGATGGAGGCGCTGACCGCGGTCTCGATCGCCTGTCTCACCATCTATGACATGGTCAAAGCCGCGGATCGGGCCATGTCCTTCTCAGGCATACGTCTGGTCGAGAAGACGGGCGGCCGCTCTGGTCATTTCAAGCGCTGATGGCTCTTCTTTCTGTTGCCGAGGCTCTGGCGCGCGTAACTCATGGGCTTCAGCCGCTTGAAACTGAGCGCGTCCCCCTCGAAAGCGCGAGCACCCGCGTGCTTGCCGAAGACCTAGCTGCACGCGTGACTCAGCCGCCGTTCGATGCTTCAGCCATGGATGGCTATGCCGTTCGCGCCACGGACGTGGCGGTTCTGCCAGCGACGCTCAGGTTGATCGGGGTCTCCGTAGCCGGCACAGGCTTCGATGGCGAGGTCGGAGAAGGCGAGACCGTGCGCATCTTCACCGGGGCGCCGGTGCCTCAAGGGGCCGATACCATCGTCATCCAAGAGGACGCTGAGCAAGCTCATGGCGTGGTGACTGCCAGGCGGGTGGAACTGCACGCCCACATTCGCCCAAGGGGACAAGACTTCAAGGAAGGAGAGATTCTGCTCACTGGCGGCACACGGCTTGGACCGTGTGAGCTGATGCTCGCCGCGGCAATGAACCAAGCCGAGCTGCCCGTCTGCCGCAAGCCCAAAGTCGCGATCCTGGCGACTGGCGATGAAGTGGTGCCAGTGGGATCCGAACTTGGCAAAGACCAGATCGTCTCCTCGGTGCCAATCGGGCTCGCCACTCTGATCGAGAAGGTTGGCGGGCAGGCGATGCAGCTCGGCATCGCCAAGGACGATCCCAAGAGCCTGGTCACACTAGTCCGGGCTGGAAGCGCTGCCGATGTTTTGGTGACCATAGGTGGCGCATCTGTGGGCGAACGCGATCTTGTGGCGAGCGCGCTCAAGTCTGAAGGGCTGGAGATTGATTTTTGGAAGATTGCCATGCGCCCAGGGAAGCCGCTCCTCTATGGGAGATTGGGGAATCAACGTGTCCTTAGTCTGCCGGGGAATCCGGTTTCGGCCTTGATCACGGCTCACGTATTTCTTGTGCCGATGCTTAGGGCCATGCTCGGGCTTACCACTAGGGCTTTGCCTTTACCGGAGGCTGTGCTCGGTGAAGCGCTCGAGGCCAATGGACCGCGCGAGCACTACATGAGGGCTCGCTCCGAATGGCGAGAGGATGGGACGCGAGTCGTACGCCCCCTGCCCTCGCAAGACTCCTCCCTCGTTGCCGAGCTCGCTCGCGCCGATTGCCTGATTGTGCGAGCGCCCCATGCGCCTTCGCTCGCCTCCGGCGAGCGCGTTGGGATCATTTCATTCCACCGCGATTAAGGGGGCGGAAACCCGAATCACGCGACTTGGCACCCCTCAGGGCGCCTCTACTGCATTTTGTGGCATTGCTGCTTGCAGAACACAAACAGAACATATAAACTGTTCATGATTTGTACAGCGGCGATCCGGAACCTCTAGCTCCGAGCCCAAATCGCTCAAAAGGGGACCAGATGCTCACACCGAAGCAAAAAGAGCTTCTCATGTTCATCCATGAGCGGTTGAAGGAAACAGGCGTCCCGCCCTCCTTCGATGAGATGAAGGAGGCGCTCGATCTCAAGTCGAAATCGGGCATTCATCGCCTCATCACCGCCCTTGAGGAGCGTGGCTTCGTGCGCCGCCTTCCCCATAGGGCGCGCGCCATGGAGATTGTCCGCCTGCCCGAGTCTGTGCCGCAGGGCCTTGCCCAGCGCACCCGCGGCTTTTCCCCAAGTGTGATCGAGGGCAGCCTCGGCCGCGTGCCTCAGGTGACCGAGGGCGAGAGCCTGCCTCAAACGGTGAGCGTGCCGGTGATGGGCCGTATCGCCGCTGGCGTGCCGATCGATGCAATCCAGACCAGGCTCAGTACCATCGAAGTCCCCCCGGAGCTGCTGAGCAGGGGCGAGCACTATGCGCTCGAGGTCAAAGGCGATTCCATGATTGAGGCCGGCATCCTCGAAGGCGACACCATCATCGTGAAGAAGTGCGAGGACGCCAATAACGGCGATATCGTCGTGGCTCTGGTCGACGAAGCCGAGGCCACGCTGAAGCGCTTACGCCGGCGCGGCGATTCTATCGCTTTGGAAGCTGCCAACCCAAGTTACGAGACACGTATCTTCGGACCCGACCGAGTCCGCGTGCAGGGGCGACTCGTCGGGCTGATCCGCCGCTATTGATCCTTATTCTTCTGGATTGCTGCCCAATCGCTGATCGGATCGGCTGCGTCGTTGCCTGGAGCCGGCGGGGGTGGCGCCCTTTTGAGGACCACACGGTCCGGCACCCATGGCCTGCGGCCCAACCGACTCCGCCCGAATTGAGAGGCCCTCGAGGTAAAGCGCAGGCCGGAAATGGAAAGGATGTGCGCGAGGCCCGAATCGCGCATAGCCTGGTTCAACTCCTGGAAATGCCTCCCCGCGCGCCGGTGATGAGCGCGACGGCGATCTCGCCGGTCTCACCCTCCAATGCCGCCCTGATGCGGGCGTTGACGCGTGCTCTCAGCGCATCGATGCCAGACCAGGCCCTGAGGTCCCAAGGCAAAGCGCCCGCGTCATTCAAGGACTGAATCTTGCTCGTCGCGTAACCCGTCGCTCCGAGGCTTGCAAACCAGGCTTGCCGTCCAAAATCGAATCCGCCAGACTCTATCGGTTCCGGAGGGGGCTGAAGCGTAGCGCTGAGCGCCACTGCCTCGCCGATGCGGCTATTTGGCGGCATCGGGCGCCGGCATCGTGACCCGCACGCGGTAGGGGCGTTCCTCCGGCTCGAGATCTCCCAAGGAGAGGACCCTGATGGTGAGCCGCGCGCGCCCTTTGTCGCGAAGAAGCTCGTGGGCTTCGACCCAACCGCTTACGCCGACGTAGCTCAGCTCGTGCGCAAGCGCCCGCGTTATCTCCGTACGAAGCTTGGCCGTGGCAAAGCCGCTCGCGAACGCGAGAAAAGCCCCTGCAAGAGCAAGCCCGAGCGGCGCACTCCGGAGCGCGAGGCAAATCCCGATAGCGCCCAGCACAAGCGCAGCGGCTACGCGGGGCTGGGGCTCATTAGACAGAGCAAAATAGGCGATGATCCCTGCGGCGAAGAATACGGGGAGCCACAGGAACCAGCGGTCGGACTCGACCGCGAGCGCGCGACCGACGGCGGCAAGGGCGAGTGACAGTAGCCCACCTCGGCTTCTGGCCGCGGCATCCCAGTTGCCCCACTCGCCGTCGCCCTGCCCCGGCATGGTCGATGCTCAACGGCGGAAGGCGCATTCCGCCCCGCCCTTACCCGCATCTGCCGCTCATGCTACATCACCGCCCCATCCGCCCCATAGCCTTCGATTGGAGCCGGCCCATGAGCGAAAAAGTCATCACGCGCTTTGCCCCTTCGCCCACTGGCTATCTGCATATCGGCGGGGCACGGACCGCCTTGTTCAATTGGCTCTATGCCAAGCACACCGGCGGGAAGATGCTGCTGCGCATCGAGGACACCGACCAGGCGCGCTCGACCGAAGGCGCGATCCTCGCCATTCTCGACGGCTTGCGTTGGCTCGAGCTCGATTGGGACGGCGAGCCCATCTACCAGCTCGCGCGCGCCGAGCGTCACCGCGAGATCGCTGAGCAGCTCCTCGCGGAGGGTAAAGCCTATCGCTGCTATGCGAGCGCTGAAGAGCTGCAAGCCATGCGCGAGAAAGCCCGCGCCGAAGGCCGCGCTCCCGGCTATGACGGCACTTGGCGTCATCGTGATCCATCCGAGGCTCCGCCGGGTATCGAGCCTGCCATTCGCTTCAAGGCGCCGCGTAAGGGCGAGACAATCATCGAGGATCGCGTGCAGGGCCGGGTCGTCTTTGCCAACAAAGATCTAGACGATCTCGTGATCCTGCGGAGCGACGGCTCGCCAACCTATAATCTTTCAGTCGTGGTCGATGACCACGACATGCGCATCACCCACGTCATTCGTGGCGACGATCATCTCACCAATGCGGCGCGCCAGACCCAGATCTACAAGGCGCTCGGCTGGGAGACTCGGGTGTTTGCCCATGTGCCGCTCATCCACGGTCCCGACGGCGCCAAGCTCTCAAAGCGCCATGGCGCGCTCGGCGTGGAAGCCTATCGCGCCATGGGCTATCTGCCGGCGGCGCTCCGTAACTATCTCGTGCGGCTCGGCTGGAGCCATGGCGATGCCGAGATCGTGTCCACCGAGGAAATGGTGCGGTGGTTCGATCTCGATGGAATCGGCCGCTCGGCGGCGCGGTTCGACTTCGCTAAGCTCGAGAACCTCAACGGCCATTATCTGCGCGCGACTCCGGACGCTGAAATCGTCGGACGACTGAAGGCGCTTCTTCCGGAGCTTCCCAACGGTGCAGCACTTGCCGAGCGCGTGGGCGAGAAAGGCTGGCGCAAACTGAAACGTGCTATGCCGGGCCTCAAGCAGCGTGCCAAGACGCTGGTGGAGCTGCTCGACAGTGCCGACTATCTCTTTGCCAAGCGGCCCCTCGAGCTGGATGACCAAGCCAATAAGCTTGTTGACGCCGCCGGTCGAGAGACGCTTTCCACTCTCCTCCCTCGCCTTGAAGCTCTCCCCTCCTGGAAGCCCGAGGCGCTCGAGGCCGAAGTTCGCGCCTTCGCTGGAGAGACCGGGCGGAAGCTCGGCAAGGTTGCACAACCACTCCGGGCAGCCCTCACGGGCAAATCAACGTCGCCCGGCATTTTTGATGTGCTCGAGATGCTCGGTCGCGAGGAGTCCCTTGCCCGAATTCGCGATCGGGTGCAGTGAAGGACGTTGCTTAACTTTTGAGCAAGACCGCATGTTGCACTGCGAGAAAAACAGGACGAATATGTGCGGCAGTGCAATACGAGTTCGTTAGCGCCGCAACGGTTGGTCTAACCCAGCGTTCGGTAGCGACCAGCTTCCCAAGATCGCAGAGGAGCTTTTAGATGAGCGTCGCAGAAAACCTCCGCGCGTCGGACGCCGCCGAGGCATCTATCTTGATCGACGGCGCGACTTACGAGTTGCCCGTCCGCAAGGGCACGATGGGCCCCCCCGTCATCGACATCAACACGTTCTATCAGGACACCGGCTGCTTTACCTACGACCCGGGCTTCACCTCGACCGCGAGCTGCGAGTCGAAGATCACGTTTATCGACGGCGACAAGGGCATCCTGCTCTATCGCGGATACCCGATCGACCAGCTTGCCGAGCACGGCAACTTCATCGAGACCTGCTACTTGCTGCTTTACGGCGAACTTCCCAGCCGTGAGCAGTATCGCGCGTTCGACGACCGCATCGTGAAGCACACGATGGTGCACGAGCAGATGACGCGGTTCTACACCGGGTTCCGCCGCGACGCGCATCCCATGGCCGTCATGGTCGGCGTGGTAGGTGCGCTATCGGCCTTCTATCACGACTCGATCGACATCAAGGATCCCGAGCAGCGCGAGATGGCATCCATCCGCATGATCGCCAAGATGCCGACGATCGCCGCCATGGCCTACAAATACTCGATCGGCCAGCCCTTCATCTATCCGCGCAACGAGCTTAGCTACGCGGCGAACTTTTTGCATATGTGCTTCGCCGTTCCTTGCGAGGAATACAAGGTCGACCCGATCCTCGCGCGTGCCATGGACCGCATCTTCATCCTACACGCTGACCATGAGCAGAACGCTTCGACCTCGACCGTACGACTTGCCGGCTCCTCAGGTGCAAATCCCTTTGCCTGTATCTCTGCGGGTATCGCGTGCTTGTGGGGCCCCGCTCACGGGGGCGCCAACGAGGCTGCGCTTCAGATGTTACAGGAGATCGGCACGGTCGATCGCATTCCGGAATATATCAAGCGGGCAAAGGACAAGAGTGATCCGTTCCGGCTCATGGGCTTCGGTCACCGCGTCTATAAGAACTATGATCCGCGGGCGAAGATCATGCAGAAGACATGTCATGAGGTGCTGGACGCTGTCGGTCACGGCGACGACCCGATCCTCAAGGTCGCGCTCGAGCTCGAGCGCATCGCGCTGTCGGACGATTACTTCATCCAGAAGAAGCTCTACCCTAACATCGACTTCTATTCGGGCATCACGCTCAAGGCGCTGGGCTTCCCCACCGACATGTTCACCGTGCTGTTCGCAATCGCGCGGACGGTCGGCTGGATCGCGCAGTGGAAGGAGATGATCGAGGATCCCTCGCAGCGTATTGGCAGACCTCGCCAGCTTTATACTGGCGCGGTGGAACGTCCCTATGTGCCGGCCGAGGAGCGCGCCTAGGAGCCGCCCGGCCCAGCTATGCCAACAAGAAAGAGGCCGTGCTGATTTGCGGCGTCGATGGTCGTCGCCTGTTCGGCCATCAGCACCTGTCCTGCTGCCACGGCAATCCCGGCAAGACCCGCGGCGGCCGCTTTCAGAACGGTGTCTGCACCGATAGTAGGCAGATCGACGCGCTGCTCCTGTCCCGGCTTGGGTGCTTTGGCAAGGACGCCGGCGCGGGTATGGCGTCCCGTCCTGCCGGATTTGCGAAGCTCGGCGCACCGGACGAGCATTGCGTCGGTTCCTTCGGCGGCTTCGACAGCAATCACGTGGCCTCTGACCACGACGGCGGCTTGTCCGACATCGAGGCGGCCGAGTGCGCCGACCACTTTGAAAGCCATATCGATGTCGGCCTGATCCTCCGCCGACGGCGACACTTTGCCGAGCGTGCCGTGTCCGGCCAGAAGATTGGGCGCCACATCGCCTGCCCCGTGCACCCGATACCCCTTCTGTTCGAAGAAACGGACAATTCTCGACAGCACGTGATCGTCACCGCCTTTGCCGAGGCTAAGAAGAAAGGGCAAGGTCTTAAGGGCGCCGAGATCGAATTTGACATTGGCGAGATCCGGCCGGTTCACGCCACCGATTATGACAAGATCGCCGCAGCCATTCTTTTCGAGGGCCGCGAACATCTTGCCGATCTCACCCCATTTGATCCAGGTGTGCGGAAATCGCTCGATCTCCTGCCGCGCCTCGCCACGAATGGCGACAATGTGCAGAGGAAGTCCCCGCGCCGATGCCGCCTCTGCCAACACGCAAGGAAGCGGACCTCGTCCGGCGATAATCCCAAGCGGGCCTGTTATCTTGCTCGCTTCAGGTTCGGTCCGACTCCCACTTTCATCGGGCAGGCGGTGCGGCATTGTTCGGTACGCAGAATTGGCGGTCCGATTGCGTTTTGATGAACTCGATGACCTGCTTGGTAAGCGGGTTTGTCGAGAACATGCTTTCCACGTCCTCCAGCCGCTCCTTCAGCGTTCCTTCGGTCGAAAATAGCATGCGATAGGCCTGGCGAAGCTCATGGATCTGATCGCGCGGGAAACCCTTGCGCTTGAGCCCGACAATGTTGAGCCCGCAAAGATTGGCGCGATTGCCGATGGCCATCCCAAATGGAATGACGTCGGCGGTGATCCCCGACATTCCGCCGATAAATGCGTAGGCGCCGATGCGCACGAATTGGTGTACGGCGGAGAGCCCGCCGATAATGGCGCCATCGCCAATCGTGACGTGACCGCCCAAGGTGGCTCCGTTCACCAGCGTCACGCTGTTGCCGACTTCGCAATCGTGAGCGACATGCGCGCCGATCATCAAGAGGCAGTTGGATCCGACCTTGGTCGACATATGGCCGCCTTCGGTACCCGGATTGACGGTGGCGTGTTCCCTAATGATCGTTTTGGCACCGATAGTTAGCGTGCTTGGCTCACCGTGAAACTTCACGTCCTGTGGCGCCTGGCCGATCGATGCGAAAGGGAACACCTTACATTCCGGACCGAGTGTCGTGCGGCCGGTAATGACAGCATGGGAATGGACCACAACACCGTCGCCGAGTTCGACATCGGGTCCGATCACGCAAAAGGGGCCGATCTCTACGTTCGTCCCAAGTTTCGCGCTTGGATCGACCACGGCGGTCGCATGGATGTTGGCCATGCTCGCCCTGGCTAAGTCTCAACGATGACTGCGCTGACTTCGGCCTCCGCGACTAGAGTGCCGTCGACATGCGCCTGGGCCCTGAAGCGCCAGACGCGTCCGCGATTGCGCATCTTCTGGACGTGATAATGAACGGTGTCGCCCGGAACGACCGGGCGACGGAAGCGTGCCTTGTCGATAGCCATGAAATAGACGAGCGGCGGCTGCTTGAACTCTTCGATGTGGCGCATGCAAAGCGCGCCGGCGGTCTGCGCCATGCCTTCGATGAGCAGCACGCCCGGCATGACAGGATTGCCGGGGAAATGTCCTTGAAAGTACGGCTCGTTCGCGGTCACGTTCTTGATGCCGGTGGCCGAGCGGTCCCCGTCCATGTCGATGATGCGATCGACAAGGAGGAATGGGTAGCGATGCGGCAGAAGCTTGAGGATGTCCGCGACCTCAGCCCTTCCGAGCTTCGCTTTCACTCCGCTTTCGTTCATAAACCCCGGCTCCTGAGGCCTTGAGCTAGCGACAGGTTACTTGCCCGACCCGCTCGAGCCATCGTCCTGGTCAAGCTTCAAATCCTTACTCTCGGCGAGCTTGCGCAACAGCGTAAGCTCTCTGAACCATAGCCGCACCGGCTTGGCCGGGGTGCCACCCCAGCGCACACCAGGCGGTACATCGGCCCGCACATTACTGCTTGCCGCAATCTGAGCGCCAGCACCGATCTTGACATGGCCCACGACGCCTACTTGGCCACCAAGGGCTACGAAATCCCCGAGTTCCGCGCTCCCGGAGATACCGGTTTGGGCCACGATGATGCAATGCCTTCCGATCACCACGTTGTGCCCGATTTGCACGAGATTATCAATTTTCGTGCCCTCCCCTATCACGGTGTCCCGTAAGGCACCCCGGTCAATGGCGGTGTTGGCGCCGATCTCGACGCCGTCCTGAATGATGACCCGGCCGATCTGAGGCACCTTGGCGTGCCCTGTCTTTCCCATGGCGAAGCCAAACCCGTCCTGGCCGACGGCCACTCCGGCATGGAGCGTGACATTGTTGCCGATGAGGGCGTGGGTCACCGAGGCATTTGGGCCGATATAGCAGCCACGCCCCACATGGACCCGGTAGCCAATCACCGTGCCTGCCGCAATGATTGTACCAGCTCCGATTCGCGCTTCTGGCCCGATGACCGCGCCAGGCTCCACGATCACTCCGGCTTCAAGCGCTGCGCTTGGGTGGACCGATGACCGGTCGAAGCCGCCGCCCTCGACGGCGGCTTTTGGATTGAGCGCGTCGGGATAGAACAGCGCGAGCGCCCGGGCAAAGGCGCGATAAGGCTCAGGCGTGACGAGGCAGATGGTGTCTGTTGGGCCTTGGCCTGCAAATTTCGGAGCGACAAGACAGGCGCTCGCCCCAGTCGTGGCAAACACCGGCAAATATTTCGGATTGTCGAGAAAGGACAGATCGCCATGCCCCGCGCTGTCGAGCGGCCTCACGTCCTTGATCGAAACGTCAAGATCCGCCCCATTTGCCGCCTTGGCATTGGCAGCCTCGGCGACAGTGCCCAAACGGAAAGGGCCGGCTCGCTCGAAAAAACCAGGATGTTCCATAAGAATATCAGCGGCCGGCGCCGCGGCATCATCCATGACGCCAAGCCATAAACGGAAATCGCTTCCTTTAGAAGTTGGTAGAAGCGCCGAAACGGAAAATCTCGGTCTTGTCGAAATCCGCCTTAAGCAAGGCCTGAGCGATGTCGGCGCGGAGCGGTCCAAGCGGCGACTGCCAGATGATGCTGAAACCGCTCGACAGGCGAACCTGCGAGCTGTCGAATATGAAGCTTCCTTCTCTGGCTACGGCATTCAGCGCAAAGTCGCTGGGATCGAACAGAGAGCCCGCGTCGACGAATACGGCGCCCTGCATGCCAAGATTGTCGGGAATGAACGGGAACGGGAAACGTAGCTCGGCGGTGGTCGCCCAGTAGACCTTGCCGCCGAGGGCATCCTTCGAGCAGGGATGGACGCGCTCGCCGGTGACCGGGTCTTCGCACGCATCGCGCGGGCCAATACCCGCCCGCTTGAAGCCACGGATCGTCTCGCCGCCCTTGAAGAAGAGGTCGGTCATGCGTACGTCATCGCCGCCCCATCCCTCGATATTGCCGCCCTGCACGCGCCCGACCAAAGTGAGTTTGTTGGTGATGGGGTAGTATCCGCGCGCATCCGCCACCGACCTAATGTAGTTCACGTCACCACCGACGCCGGCAAGGTCCTGGGAGAAGGAAGCAAAAATGCCGCTGGTCGGCGATTGCGGAAGGTTGCGGGTGTCGTAGGCGACCGTGTAGCCGACGCTCGAAACGTTCGACGTGCCTGCCGACTCCTTGACGGCCAGCGAGGCGTTGCTACTCACGTTGAAAATATCTTCCTTTTCGAATTTATAACGCAAGCCGAGCTGGGTGTTATCCGCAATGGGGAAGCCCAGCCGAATGTCGCCGCCGGCATCGCGTTGACTGAACGAGGCCACGTCCTGGAAGTCCACTTCCTTGTAGAACACGTCGAAGCCGGCAGCGAGGTTGCGATCAAGGAAATGAGGCTCGGTAAAACTGAAATCGACCTGGGCGCGCTCAAGGCTTCCGGAGAAGCCGAGCCTGACATATTGGCCTTTGCCCATCAGGTTGCGCTCGGTGATGCTGATGTCGCCGATCACGCCTTCGCTCGTGGAGTAGCCGGCGCCGAAGGACAGTTCGCCGGTCGGCTGCTCTTCTACTTTGACCACGATGATCACGCGGTCGGGCGCGCTGCCGGGCTGGGTGTCAATGTCGACAGTCTTGAAGAAGCCAAGAGCGCGTAAGCGTTTGCGCGCAGCCTCGACCAGCAGGCGGTTGAACGCGTCGCCTTCGGAAAGCCGGAACTCGCGCCTGATCACGTTGTCCTCAGTGCGGAAGTTGCCGACGATGTTGATGCGTTCGATGTAAATCCGCGGGCCTTCATCGATGGTGTAGACGATGCCCATAGTATGGGTCGCCTCGTCGCGCTCGAAGCGTGGCCTTACCTGGCCGAAAGCGTACCCCTGCTGAGACACCTCGATGGTCAGCGCTTCGATGGTTTTTTCCACCTTCTCGGCATTGTACACGCGACCAGTCCTGGTGAGGATCACATGCCTTAGAGCGTCGACATTGACCGAAGGCAGAGCGCTTTCGACATCGATGGGGCCGAAGCGATAGCGTTCACCCTCCTCGATGGTGAAGGTAATGAAGAAGCCCCTTCCGTCGCGGTCGAGATCGGCGGTCGCCGACACGATACGGACATCGGCATAACCGTTCTTCATGTAGAACTGCCGGAGCAATTCGCGATCCAGATTGAGCCGGTCCGGATCGTAGACATTAGTGCCCTTGAGAAAGCTCAACAGATTGGTCTGCGTAGTCGAGATTACGTAACGGAGCTGCGAATCGCTGAAGGCAGAATTGCCGATGAAGTTGATGGCACGGACCTTGGTGCTTGGTCCCTCGCTGATCTCGAAGACAACGTCGATGCGGTTGTTATCGAGGTTGATAATCTTGGGATCAACCTGGGCAGCGTATAGGCCTTGCCGCCGATAGACGTCGAGGATTCGCTGCACGTCGGCCTGAACGCGGGCGCGCGTATAGACTGCCCTCGCCTTAAGCTGGACCTCGGCTGCAAGCGTATCGTCCTCGACTTCGCGATTCCCCTCGAAGGCGACCCGGCTGACTATCGGACTCTCCATCAGGACGATGACGATGGTCGACCCTTCGCGCCTGATGCGCACGTCCTGAAAAAGGCCGGTGGCAAAGAGCGCCTTCAGCGATTCGTCGACTTTGGCGGGATCGTAAGCATCGCCGGTCGAGAAGGTGAGATAGGAGCGGACCGTCTCGGGCTCCACTCGCTTATTACCCTCGACACGTATGTCCTGAATGACGCCCTGGGCATAGGCCGAGGATTCCCCAAAGCACTCGCCAAGGCCCAGCGAGAGCGGGATGCTACACAACACAACGAGGGCCGCGAGCAGCCCTCTAGCCAACGTCCACCGCACCATTACTGGTGTCTTCCCCTCAAAGCCGATCCCCGCCGCCGCTCAGGCTTCCGCCTTGAAACTGGCCATTGTTTTGTGGCCGATTTTTGGTTCTGGCCCCCTAGCACTGGCGGGGGCCGATGGGCCCCCGCCGAACGCTACGCTCCGTGTGCCAATCTTACAAAAATTTCAAATGAATCAAGTCATTCCAGGTTGCAAAAATCATCAACATCAACACGAAAGCGAGCCCAATCCGGAAACCAATTTCCTGGGTGTTCTCGCTTAGAGGGCGACCCCTGATTGCTTCGATGCTGTAGAACAGAAGATGACCGCCATCGAGCATAGGTATCGGGAACAAATTCAGGAGCCCAATACTCACCGAGATAATCGCGGCGAGGTTGAGAAGGGCAACAAAGCCCGCGCTTGCGACCTGGCCCGAAACCTGCGCGATGCGAATCGGTCCTCCGAGCTGATCCGCCGATTCACGGCCGGTGACGACATCATAGAGATAACCAAGCGAGCGGGAGACCACGAAGTAGCATTCCTTCACGGCCATGACGAAGGCAGTTGCCGGGTCATGACGCTTCAGCGTCCAATCGTCAGCCGAGGCGCTCCGCTGAATCCCCAGCAGCCCCATCCGCATCTCGTTGCCGAAACGGTCAGTGATGGTCTTGAGCTCCGGCGTCGCCGTGATGTCCACGAATTTGCCACCCCGCTCGACTGTGAAGTGAAGCGATTGGTTGGGGCTCACGCCGACGATCCGCTGCATCTCGCCGAAGCTTTCAATGGCTTGCCCGTCGATGCTCACGACCTTGTCGCCGACCATGAACCCGGCGCGTTCGGCGGCACTCCCGGGATTTACGACATCGACTTTGGCCGCCGTGACCCGCTCGCCGAACAGGGAAAAGATCGCTGTGAAGATGGCGATCGCGAGCACGAAATTGGCGATCGGGCCAGCCGCCACCACCGCGGCGCGGGCCGCCAATGGCTTCTCCTGGAAGCTTTGCTTCCGCTCCTCAGGAGTCAGTTTTTCAAGTGTCTTCCGTCCGCCTGCGCTGGCGGCATTCTCGTCGTCGATAAATTTGACGTAGCCGCCAAGCGGGATCCAGCTCAGCTTCCATCGGGTGCCATGCTTGTCGGTGAAGCCGAAGATCTCAGGCCCAAAGCCAATGGAAAACGCCTTGACGCCCACACCACACCAGCGGGCTACGAGGAAATGGCCGAACTCGTGGAAGAAGACGACGACAGTCAAAACAAACAGAAATCCCACAATCGTATCAAGCACCATGGCTTCAGAACCTTTGAATCGAAAGAGCTTTTCCAGGTTGCGCTTGTGTCACTAGATAAGACTTCTTGGCGACTGATCCAGCCCCTAACTAAATCGTGAGAGAAGGGAGCGAGCGCAACCCCTCGCCTCATCGTCAATTGCGAGGACATCCTCGACACTAAGACGGGGCAAGCTGGCAAGAGAGGCGCTCGAGGTCAGCGTCTCTTCCACCACGCTGGCGATCGCAAGGAAGCCAATCCGCTTTGCGAGAAATGCCTCAACCGCGATCTCGTTTGCGGCATTTAACACCGTGGCGGCGCTTCCTCCCGCTACAAGCACCTCGCGAGCAAGTCGAAGTGCTGGGAAACGCCTCGCATCCGGCGTCTCGAAACTGAGCGTTCCCAATGCTGCGAGATCGAGGCGCTTGGTTGGCGCGTGCATGCGCTCTGGCCATGCGAGGCTATAGGCGATTGGCGTGCGCATGTCGGGGCAGCTCAACTGGGCAAGCACCGAGCCGTCACTCAGGTGAACCAAGCAATGCACGATCGACTGAGGATGAATAAGGACATCGAGCTTGTCGGGTGCGAGCGCGAAAAGATGATGAGCTTCAAGAAGCTCCAAGCCCTTATTCATAAGCGTGGCAGAATCGATCGTTACTTTTGGCCCCATCGACCAATTCGGGTGATTGAGGGCTTGTTCAGGCTGCACGGTTTTCATCTGCTCAAGAGTCCATGAGCGGAACGGGCCCCCGGAAGCCGTAAGACAAACGCGCTCGATGCGATCCTTTGAAGTGCCGACCATCGCCTGGAAAGCGGCTGAATGCTCCGAATCGACAGGAAGCAGCGTGGTCCCGGCGCGAGCGACCTCTCCCATGAAGATATCGCCCGCCGACACGAGGCACTCCTTGTTGGCGAGTGCCGTCGCGGTCCCCTGTCGAACGGCCTCGAGCGTAGGCTTGAGCCCGGCTGCGCCGACGATTGCCGCCATCACCCAGTCGGCGGGTCTGCTCGCTGCTTCAAGCAGTGCCTCGTCCCCCGCCGCCACTTCGATGCCGGTGCCGGCAAGTGCTGCACGAAGAGCTGCGTAGCAAGCCGGCTCGGCGATCACGGCAAGCTCGGCGCCATGGAGAACGGCGAGCTCGGCGAGACGGCTGACGTTCTGGCCACCGGTTAACGCCACAACGCGATAAGCTCCCGGATTGCGGCCGATCAGGTCGAGAGTGCTTTCGCCGATGGAACCTGTGGCACCGAGAACGGAAATACGGCGCGGCCGGATGGCGCGAGTCTCAATCTCGATGGCCATCGACGTCAGTGACGAAGCCATAATCCTGCCTCACCAAACGAGCAGCGCACGGCCGGGATTGGCTGGGTCGCGAAGCGCGATCAGGCTCGCGAGGACCGCAGCCGCAAGAAGGCCATCGACGCGGTCGAGCAATCCGCCATGTCCGGGGATGAGCTGGCTCATATCTTTAGCTCCGAAACGGCGCTTCACGGCGCTTTCGAACAGGTCTCCCGCCTGGCAGGCGAGTGCGAGCGCCACGCTGACAGCTGCAAGCCCAATTGGCCTCGTACCGCCCATCGCTAGCGCGAAGGCATAGCCGACGACTGCGGGTACCACGGCCCCGATGATAAACCCGCTCCAGGTCTTGCGGGGGGAAATGCGGGGAGCGAGCTTAGGACCGCCAATGAGGCGTCCTGCCGCATAGGACGCCGTGTCAGTCGTCCAGGCAACCGCAAAGAGGTAGAGCACGGCGATGGCGCCGAAAGCCTGATCGCTGCGGAGCCACACTAAGGCGCAAGCTGGCAGAGCGGCGTAAGCAAGCCCTGCCAGGGACCATCCAAGCGTGCTCGAGGAGAGGCCGACGAAACCAATCGCGGCGATCAAGGCGACAAGAGCAATCAGTGCAAGATCCGGCTGGCCGAGCACAACGCAAATGACCAGAGCAGCCACGCCCACAGCCTCGATGATGGCGATGCCATCGAAGCTCTTGCCTCTGACGAGGCGACCCCACTCCCAGGCTACGATCGTGCCTGATGCGATCACGAGGAGCGCGAAGGTCCAAGGGCTCGCGACTGCGGCACCAAGAGAGATAGCGGCAAGGATGAGCGCCGACGCCACGCGCAAAGCGACTTCTGGCTTCCGGCCTTCTGCTCCCTCGGGCTTTTTTTCGGGAAGCGCTCGGGTCCCTGTCACGCGGTCGATCTCGCCGAGGTTCCGCCAAAACGGCGACTGCGCCGCTGATATTCGGCGATTGCGGCTTCGAGTTGCTCGCGCGAGAAGTCAGGCCAATAGGTATCGATAAACACGAATTCGGCATAAGCGAGCTGCCAGAGAAGAAAGTTCGACAGACGCAGCTCGCCGCTCGTGCGGATGAGAAGGTCCGGGTCCGGGAGACCGGCGGTGTCGAGGTAGGCACCGAAGCACTCCGGCGTCACCTGTGCCGGTGCGAGTGTGCCGCTCGCGACATCCACGGCGATGCGCCGCGCAGCCCGAGCAATCTCGTCCCGAGCGCCGTAGTTAAAAGCGATGGTGAGATTGAGCGCGGTATTCTTCTTAGTGAGATCGACGGCATCGTCGATCAGTCTCAGAATCTCGGTGTCCAGTCCGGCGCGCGTGCCGATCACGCGGATTTTTACGCCGTTCTTATGCAAGTCGGCGAGATCGCGCCTGATGAAGCGACGCAGCAGGCCAAACAGATCGTTGATTTCCTGTTTCGGGCGCGTCCAGTTTTCCGATGAGAAGCTGAAGAGAGTGAGATGCGTGATGCCGAGCTCGATACAAGCCTCGACCGTGCGCCTGACAGTTTCTACGCCTTGGCGATGACCTTCGGCGCGTGGTAGTCCGCGTTCGGCGGCCCAGCGGCCATTGCCATCCATGATGATGGCGACGTGACAAGGGGCTGGTCTGTCGGCTCCCTGCCAGGCGAGCTTATCCATCGCAAGAGTCACGTTCGACCGCTCCAGTTTGGGTGACGACCCGCCTTGCCTCATCAGACCTGCATAATCTCGGCTTCCTTGCTGGCAAGGGCTTCGTCGATTTCTTTGATGATCCTATCGGTCAAATCCTGCACCTTGGTCGAAAGCGAATGGTGCTCGTCCTTTCCCATCTCGTGATCTTTCTCCGCCTTTTTTAGATGCTCCATACCGTCGCGACGTACATTACGCACGGCAACGCGAGCCTGTTCGGCGTATTTGTGCGCGACTTTGGCGATCTCGTGACGGCGCTCCTGGTTAAGCTCGGGAATCGGGATGCGCAACAGCGCGCCTTCCACGACAGGATTGAGCCCGAGGTCCGACTCTCTGATGGCGCGCTCCACGGCGCCTGCCTGGCCGCGGTCCCACACCTGCACAGTGATCAACCGCGCCTCGGGCACATTGATGGTAGCAAGCTGATTGAGCGGCATCGGGTTGCCGTAGGCCATCACGGTGATTGGGTCGAGCAGGCTTGCGCTGGCGCGGCCTGTGCGCAACCCGCTGAACTCCTGCTTCAGCACGCCCATAGCGCCACGCATCCGCCGCTCGATCTCCTTAAGGTCGAAGCTAGCCATGTCGCCCTTCCCCGCTCCCCCCGGTTTCCCACTCCGGAGAGCGGATCCGGCACGCTTCGCGCTTCCTAGGCTCCCGTCCCGCCATCTATCGTGGTCGAGGAGCCATTCCCTTGCAACACCGCAGCCAAGCCGCCTTGGCTCTTGATTGAAAACACAATTATCGGAATCCGATTGTCCCTCGCAAGCGCGATTGCAGCCCCGTCCATGACCCGCAAATCTCGCTTAAGGACGTCATCATAAGTGAGCCGGTCATAACGGCGAGCGTTTGGCACCTTTTTGGGGTCTGCATTGTAGACGCCATCGACTTGGGTTCCCTTGAGAAGGGCGTCGCAACCCATCTCCGCGGCTCTAAGCGCCGCTGCGGTGTCGGTTGTGAAGAAGGGATTACCGGTTCCACCGGCGAAAATGACGACCCTGCCCTTCTCGAGATGATCGAGAGCTTTGTCGCGGATGTAGGCCTCGCAGACCGTGGGCATGGGGATTGCCGATAGGACGCGGGCTGGCCGGCCTTCGCGCTCGATGGCGGTCTGGAGCGCAAGCGCGTTCATTACCGTGGCGAGCATGCCCATATAGTCGGCGCGGGCGCGATCCATGCCGACTTCCGGGGCCATCAGGCCGCGAAAGATGTTGCCGCCGCCGACCACGAGACAGATCTCGGCGCCAGCAGCCACGGCTGCGGCAACATCGCGGGCAATCGGCGCAAGCACGTCAAGATCGATGCCGTAACCCTTGCTGCCGGCGAGTGCCTCACCCGACATCTTGAGGAGCACCCGCCGATAGCGAAGCTTTGCAATCGCAGCAGGCTTTGCCATCAGCTCAACCTCCGGCGAAGTTGCGGGGCTTTCGAGCAGTATCGCGAATCCCTCTTAGCGCCCCGCGCGAGCTTATGACCCTGATGCCGCAGCAGCAACCTCCGCTGCGAAATCGCTGTCAGGCCGGTCGATGCCCTCGCCGAGGGCAAAGCGATAGAAACCGGTGATCTTGATCGGAGCGCCGGCCTCCTTTTCAGCGGCGGCGAGCGCCTTCTCGACGGTCAGGTTCGGATCGTGCACGAATGGCTGGGCTAGGAGAACGACCTCCTCGTAGAACTTCCGGAGGCGTCCCACGACCATCTTCTCGATAACATTTGCGGGCTTGCCCGACTCTTTCGCCTGCTCGGTCAATATTCCCCGCTCACGCTCAACCAGAGCCTTGTCGAGGCTACCGACATCGATGCTCTGCGGGTTGGCAAAAGCGATGTGCATGGCGAGCTGCCGGCCGAAGGCTTGCAGCTTTTCGGCCGCTCCGGCCGACTCGAGCGCGACGGTGACGCCGATCTTGCCGAGATTTGGAGTGATGGCGTTGTGAACGTAGCTTGCGACCACACCTTTCGCGGCTGAGAGATAGGCGGCACGGCGCAAGGTCATCTTCTCGCCAATCGAGCCGATCATTTCCTTGATCGTATCGGCCACGGTCGCTTTCCCGCTTCCGTATTTGGCCGCGGCAAGCTTATCGACATCGCCCTTGGCCGTGAGCGCAGCCGAGGCGATCTTCCGCACCATCTCCTGGAAGTTCTGATTTCGGGCGACGAAGTCGGTCTCGGAATTGACCTCGACGAGCGCAGCTTGTTTCGCTTCGGCGGCAAGGCCGATCAGCCCTTCCGCCGCGACGCGACCTGCCTTCTTGGCAGCCTTGGCGAGCCCTTTGGTACGCAGCCAATCGACCGCAGCTTCCACGTCGCCGCTCGTCTCATTCAGTGCCGTCTTGCAATCCATCATGCCCGCGCCGGTCTTCTCGCGCAGGTCCTTAACCATGGTTGCGGTAATCGTGCTCATATTTGCCTCTGTCCGTTGCGGCATCGCTGTGGTTTGCGATCCGCCTCGTTCTATTCCTCTTGCGCGTGCCCTTCGGCCTCTGGCGCCTTAGCTCGGCGACCCGGCTTCTTGCTGTCGGGCCTGGATTTGCCGTTGCCTGAACCGCTTCGCGCCGCTTTCTTCTTGGGCCTGCGGTCGGCTGAGGGCTCCTCTGAGCCTTCCTCGCTTCCAAGCTCCGGCTCGGCGACCGGTTCGTCGGCGGCGCCGAGGTCAACACCGATGGCGCCCTGTGCGCGCTCGATGCCGTCAAGGGCGGCGCGAGAGATGAGATCGCAGTAAAGCGTGATGGCGCGGCCGGCATCGTCATTCCCGGGGATGGGATGACTGATGCCCTCCGGATCGCTGTTCGAGTCGACCACCGCCACCACCGGCATATGCAATTTGCGCGCCTCAGCAATGGCAATCGACTCCTTGTTCGTGTCGATCACGAACATCAGGTCGGGCAGCGCCCCCATATCCTTGATGCCGCCAAGCGCACGCTCGAGCTTGTCCTTCTCGCGGGTGAGCTGGAGCAGCTCCTTCTTAGTGAGACCGTGGGTCTCGCCCTGAAGCATCTCCTCGAGCGACTTGAGGCGCTTGATCGAGTTCGAGATGGTGCGCCAATTAGTCAGCGTGCCGCCGAGCCAGCGATGATTGACGTAATATTGCGCGCAGGACTTCGCGGCATCGGCCACAGCCTCTGACGCTTGGCGCTTGGTGCCCACGAACAGCACGCGGCCACCTTTCGAAACCACATCGGAAACCGCGACCAGCGCCTGATGCAGGAGCGGTACGGTTTGCGTGAGGTCGATGATGTGGATGTTATTGCGGGACCCATAGATGAACGGTGCCATCTTTGGGTTCCAACGATGGGTCTGATGACCAAAATGCACGCCAGCCTCGAGTAGCTGGCGCATGGTTACATTAGGCAGTGCCATTGGACTGCTTCACTCCTTTTTCCGGTTCTGCCGCCGCGGGACGAGAGACCGGGCCTAGCCCAAGTCACCGGAGCGAAAGCAAAGGCTAGAGGCCTGAGCGACGCTGGTCCCACGTGTGAGATGGTGCGGTTTATAGGGATGGCCCAGCTGATTGGCAAGGCCCGCGCCCGTCAAAGTTGCACCGATCGCCTAAAGCGCGCTGATCGCGGCCACGCCTTCGACGAGCTTAAGCGTGCTTCGCTGCTTCGGCGTGGCGTCGATCCCTTGCGGGAGCACGAATTCGACCTCCCGCTTGATCTCCTCGATGCGGAGAACCAGGCGGAATTGCCCCTCTCCTCCCCGGCTCCCGACCTGTTGGGCAAGCGGCGCCAGCGCCCTTGTGCCGTCGAGATAAATCTTCATGCCGGCGTGGCAGGCCTCGGCAGCCTTGTCGAGCGAAGCAAGCTTCTGCACGCGCACCTTGACGCTTTCACCGTCGGCCTCAGCCTCGACCTCGAGTAGCACAGCCGTACCTGGCTCCAGCAACGCGCGCGAGGCGGCAAGCGCCTCCGAAAACACAACAGCCTCGAATTGGCCGGTCGGATCCGAGAAGGCGACGAAGGCATAGGCATTCCCGTTCTTGCCTTTGCGCTCCCGCGAATAGAGCACCGTGCCGGCGAGCGTGCCTACTACGCGGCGCATCCGGGCTTTTGTTGCAAACTCGATCCACGGCTCGGCGCCAAGGGCTTCCAGCGCGTCCTTATAGTCGTCGAGCGGATGGCCAGTGAGGAAGAAACCGACCGCCTCGAACTCTTTGCTGAGCCGGTCCGTCGGAATCCAGGGTTTAGCGGGACGAAGCTCGATGGCCGCAGGAGCATGATGAGCCCCGCTGAAGAGGTCGTTCTGACCCTCGGCGATCGTCTCCATCGTGCGGTTGCCGGCTGCAATCATGCGGTCGACATTGGCGAAGGCGGTGGCACGGTCGACCCCGAGCTCGTCGAGGGCACCAGCCGCGGCGAGTGTCTCGAGGGCGCGCTTGTTGACGAAGCGCGGATTGATGCGTCGTGCGAAATCCGAGACATCGCGGAATGGCCCCTTGGTCTTGCGCTCCTCGCAAATATGCTCGACCGCATGGCGGCCGACATTCTTCAGCGCGGCAAGCGAATAGCGGATGGCGTCGGCGCTCGGCATGAAGCCGACTTCGGAGTGGTTCACTGAGGGCGGGTCGACGCGAAGCCCGAGACGCCGCGCTTCTTGGGCGAAGCTGTTGAGCTTGTCGGCATTCCCGATATCGAGCGTCATTGACGCGGCGATAAACTCCGTCGGATAGTTCGCTTTGAGGTAGGCCGTCTGGTACGCGATCAGCGCGTAAGCCGCGGCGTGCGATTTGTTGAAGCCGTAGCCAGCAAACTTGGCCACCAGCTCGAAGATATACTCGGCACGGGCCCGATCGACGCCGTTCCCGACCGCGCCCTCGACGAAGCGCGTTTTCTGCGCCGCCATTTCCTTCTTGATCTTCTTGCCCATGGCACGGCGGAGCAGATCAGCCTCACCGAGCGAAAAGCCGGAGAGGACCTGCGCGATCTGCATCACCTGCTCCTGGTAGATGATGACGCCGTAAGTCTCTTTCAGGATCGGCTCGATCATGGGATGGAGAGACTCGATTCTCTCGCGCCCATGCTTCCGGTTCACGTAGGAATCGATGTTGTCCATTGGTCCCGGGCGATAGAGCGCGACGATAGCGATGATGTCCTCGAAGCGATCAGGCTTTAGCTTGCGCAGCGCATCGCGCATGCCCTGACCTTCGAGCTGGAACACGCCAACCGTGTCGCCGCGTTGGAGCAGCGCATAGGCTGCCGGATCGTCGAGGTGAAGCTTGGCCGGGTCAAGCTCGATCCCGCGGCGCGCAATCAGTTCTCGCGCCGTCTCGATGACCGTCAGCGTCTTCAAGCCGAGGAAGTCGAACTTCACGAGGCCTGCGGCCTCGGCCCACTTCATGCTGAATTGCGTTGCGGGCAGTTGTGCGCGCGCATCGCGATAGAGCGGCACGAGCTCGATCAACGGCCGGTCGGCGATGACCACGCCGGCGGCATGGGTCGAGGCGTGGCGATAGAGTCCTTCAAGCCTTTGACCGATATCAAGCAATTTGGCCACGATCGGCTCGGCGTCTCGCGCTTCCTGGAGCCGTGGCTCGGCAGCGATGGCTTGAGGAAGCGTGATCGGGTTGGCAGGGTTCAGCGGCACGAGCTTGCACAGGCGGTCGACCTGCCCGTAGGGCATCTGCAAGACGCGGCCCACATCGCGCAGGACGGCGCGTGCCTGAAGCTTGCCGAAGGTGATGATGTGCGCCACGCGCTCGGCGCCGTAGCGCTCGCGCACATAGGCGATCACCTCGTCGCGTCGGTCCTGGCAAAAGTCGATGTCGAAATCCGGCATCGATACGCGCTCGGGATTGAGGAAGCGCTCGAACAGGAGCCCAAAGCGGATCGGATCGAGGTCGGTAATGGTGAGCGCGTAGGCGACAAGCGAGCCAGCGCCTGAACCGCGGCCTGGCCCAACGGGGATTCCTTGCGCCTTGGTCCATTTGATGAAATCGGCGACGATCAGGAAATAGCCCTGATAGTTCATGCCGGTGATGACATCCAGCTCGAAGGCGAGCCGCTCGGCATACGCACCAACGTCGTACCCCGGCGTCAATCCGTGCTGGGCGATCCGCTCCTTGAGGCCAGCCTCGGATTGGCGTCTCAGCTCGGCGGCCTCGGTTTCCGCGAGCGCGGTGGTTGCGGCGCCTCCCGTCAAGAAGGGCGGAAGGATGGGCATGCGCTCTTCGGGGCGGAAAGCGCAGCGCCGCGCGACCTCAATCGTGTTGTCGAGCGCCTCGGGCAGATCAGCGAACAGCCTCCGCATCTCTGCCGCAGTCTTGAAGTAATGCTCGGGGCTCAGGCGGCGCCGGTCATCGACCGCGACATAGCTTCCTTCTGCGATGCAGAGCAGCGCGTCATGCGCCTCGAAGTCCTCCTGAGTCGCGAAGTACGGCTCGTTGGTGGCGACGATCGGGACGTCGAGGTCGTAGGCAAGATTGAGGAGCTGTGACTCGACCGCTCTTTCCTGCGGCAGGTTGTGGCGTTGCAGCTCGACATACAGCCGATCGCCGAACAGCGCCTTCAAAGTCTCGAGCCGCGAGCGCCCTAACTCTGGATTGCCCTCACCTAGCGGCAGGTCGATGACGCCCTCGGGTCCACCGGTGAGCGCGATCAGACCCTCGGCGCGAGCTGCTAGCTCGGCGATCGACGTGACCACTTCACCGGTCTCCGCTGCCGCGAAATATGCGTCGCTAGAGAGACGCATGAGATTGGCGTAGCCATTCGCGTCCTTGGCGAGCAGCGCAATGCGACCTTCAATGCTTGGACCGCGTTGCTCCGCGCCCAGCGTGGTCTGACTCTCTGTTGCAAAGGTTAAAGACAGCGTCACGCCGATGATCGGCTGGACTCCGACCTCTGCCATCGCTTCGGAGAACTCAAGAGCGCCGAACAGATTGTTCGAATCGGTAAGAGCAAGCGCCGGCGTCTCGTCGGCTCTGGCGAGCACTGCGAGCTTCTGAATGGTGAGAGCACCTTCGAGTAAGGAGTAGGCTGAGTGCACCCGGAGGTGCACAAAGGGCTCAATCCGATCTACCATTTTCCAATCGATTCAAGGGTTCCAACCAGCGCTTACGGTCAGGGGATTCGCCGTTTCGCTATGAAAAAAAGACTGAGATATCCAAGCTTTTCACGGAGTATGTTCGTATTTTGTTCCAAGGGCAAGGGCAAGGGCTCCGTGCGCACTACCCTTCGGCCACCTTCGCCACCACGACTTCCTCTTCGAGGAGAATGCCATCCATCAGCCTAAGGGTGCGGTCCATGCGGGCGGCAAGATCGAGATTGTGAGTCGCCACTACCGCGGCAACCCCCGACTGGCGCACGAGCTTGAGAAGCTGTTCGAAAACGCGCTCTGCGGTATGTGGGTCGAGATTGCCGGTCGGCTCATCGGCTAGAAGGACCTTGGGATCATTGGCGACCGCGCGGGCAATCGCCACGCGCTGCTGCTCACCGCCTGAGAGCTGTGCAGGCCTGTGATCCCAACGCTCCTCGAGCCCAAGCGACTTCAACAGCTCCTTGCCCCGCGTTTCTGCCTCCTCGCCGCTCGAGCCGAGAATGAGCTGAGGGAGGACCACATTCTCTAGCCCCGAGAACTCCGGAAGCAGATGGTGAAACTGATAGACGAAACCGACCTCCATGCGGCGCATGCGAGTCTGCTCTTTGTCCGGCAGGCTGCCGCAATCAATGCCATTGATCACGACCGAGCCCTGGTCGGGTCGCTCGAGCAGCCCAGCGATATGCAGCAGAGTGGATTTGCCGGCTCCCGAGGGACCCAGTAGCGCAACAGTCTCTCCCGGATAGAAGGAGGCGGAGGTTCCTTTCAGGACCTCGATGCGGCGGTTGCCTTGCGTGTAGGAACGCTCGAGTCGCTCAAGGCGAAGCACCGGCGATGATCTCGGGCTATCCACGGCCGGGCCTACTCGTAACGCAACGCTTCGACCGGATCAAGGCGAGAGGCACGCCACGACGGATAGAGCGTGGCGAGTATCGAGAGAGCAAGCGCCATCACTACGACCGATACCGTCTCGCCCGTGTCCATCTCGGCCGGCAATTGCGATAAGTAATAGAGCTCGGGCGCGAATAGGTCAGTGTCGGTGATCCAGCCGATGAGCTCGCGCAACCGCTCGATGTTGAGGCAGACAAGCACGCCGAACAGAAAACCCGCGAGCGTGCCGACGATGCCGATGCTCGCGCCGGTAATGAAGAAGATGCGCATCACCGCGCCTCGCGTCGCGCCCATGGTGCGCAAAATGGCGATGTCGTGGCCCTTGTCCTTCACCAACATGATGAGGCCCGACACGATATTGAGCGCAGCGACCAGGACTATCAAGGCGAGGATTAGGAACATGACATTGCGCTCGACTTGGAGCGCGGTGAAGAACGTCGCGTTCCGCTGCCGCCAATCGCTGATATAGATGCTCGGTCCTCCGGCGGTGACGATCTGCGGTGTGAGCGCGCCGACCTCATCGGGTGAATCGAGCACCACTTCTAGCACCGTGACGCTGTCCGGCTGATTGAAGTAAAGCTGCGCCTCGTTGAGCGGCATGAACAGGATGCTTGAATCATATTCCGACATGCCGATCTCGAAGATCGCCGCCACTGGGTAGCGCTTGACCCGCGGCGCTGTGCCGAGAGCCGTCGAGGCGCCGCGCGGCGTGAGCAGGGACACTTGATCCCCGACTTTCACATTGAGCTCGTTGGCGAGGCGGCTTCCGAGTGCGAGGCCGGGCTTCTGATCGAATCCGTCGAGGGTGCCGAAGCGAATATTGCCTGAGACCGCCTTGAGCTCCTTGAGGTCGGCCTCTCTTAGGCCGCGCACCAAGGCGCCGCTCGAACTCTGTGGGGTCGAGATCATCACCTGCCCTTCGACCAGAGGAAGCGCGTATTTCACGCCAGGCACTTTGCGGACACGGTTCGCCACTTGGTCGAAATCAGAGAAGTCCGAGAGGCTGTGCACCACGACATGGCCGTTAAGCCCGAGCATCTTGTTGAACAGCTCTTGGCGGAAGCCGTTCATTACCGCCATCACGATGATGAGCGTGGCAACGCCAAGCGTGATGCCAAGAAAAGAGAAGCCTGCGATGACCGAGATGAAGCCCTCTTTGCGGCGGGCACGCAGGTAGCGTAGCGCCACTAGCCATTCGAACGGTGCGAACGCGCGCGTGCTCGCTTCCCCCTTCATGCAGCTTCCTTCCTCGCCTCACTCGCCGAGATCACGAGGCGATTCAAGGCCGACTCGAAGGTAAGACTATGGCGAGCCCCTGTCGCTCGCTGCTTGAGCTCCACCTCGCCGGTAGCCAGGCCTTTCGGCCCAGCAATGATTTGCCAGGGAAGCCCGATAAGGTCCATGGCGGCGAATTTCGCGCCTGCCCTGTCGTCGCGGTCATCGTAGAGCACGCTCAAGTCGGCCGTTTGCAGCTTGGCATAGATGTCCTCGCACGCAGCGTTTGTCGTAGCATCGCTAACCTTGAGGTTGATCAGGCCGACATCAAAAGGTGCGACCGACTGCGGCCAGATAATGCCTGCGTGATCATGCGAGGCCTCGATGATGGCGCCGACCAAGCGCGACACACCGATCCCATAGGATCCCATCTCGACGGTAACGAGCTCGCCGTCAGGGCCTTGCACCCTACATCCCATGGGCTCCGAATATTTCGTGCCAAAGAAGAAGATGTGTCCGACTTCGATGCCACGGGCCGTAACGCGGTCCTTCTCAGGCACTTCCTTGGCGAAACGTGCGGCATCGTGCTTCTCGGAGGTCGCGGCGTATTTGCCGGTCCACGATTTGATCAAAGGCGTGAGGTCGGACTCGTAGTCGAAATCGGGACCTGGGGGCTCGGGCTGAAGCAGATCCTTGTGGCAGTAGACTTCGCTCTCGCCGGTGTCGGCAAGAATGATGAACTCATGAGAAAGATCGCCGCCGATCGGCCCGGTCTCGGCCGCCATGGGGATTGACTTGAGCCCCATACGGGAGAAGGTACGCAGATAGGACACGAACATCTTGTTGTAGGACTTGCGCGCCCCTTCGACGGTGAGATCGAAGGAATAGGAGTCCTTCATGAGGAACTCGCGCCCGCGCATGACGCCGAACCGCGGCCTGATCTCGTCGCGGAACTTCCACTGGATGTGGTAGAGAATGCGCGGAAGGTCCTTGTAGGATTTCACTGCGTCGCGAAAAATCGCGGTGATCAGCTCTTCATTGGTCGGGCCGTAGAGCATCTCGCGCTCGTGGCGATCGGTGATGCGCAGCATCTCCTTGCCATAGACCTCATAGCGGCCACTTTCCTTCCAGAGTTCGGCCGACTGAATGGTTGGCATCAAAAGCTCGAGCGCGCCTGCGCGATCCTGTTCCTCGCGCACGATCTGCTCGATCTTGCTCAACACGCTAGAGCCGAGCGGCAGCCAGGAATAGATGCCGGCGCTTGCTTGGCGAATGAGGCCGGCTCTTAGCATCAGCCGGTGGGAAATGATCTCGGCTTCCTTCGGGTCGTCGCGGAGGAGAGGCAAGAAATAGCGGCTGAGGCGCATTGGCAGCTTGGTTAGCCGTTAAGGGGCGGACGCGGGGATTGCCGCCCGTTCATGAGCTATGCCTGACGCAAGGAGGCCCCCTCCCCGCGAGCCCCTGGCGGCTAATAGCTTACTTTCCGGACGGGAAGCAATCCTGCGAAAACCACGCCTCTTCGCCCTGGGCATCCAACGCTTCAGAGGGGGCAACAGGAAGTCGGCGCTCGCAAAGAATGGGCCGTGATGAGAATGCCTATTCTGACGGCAAATCAGAGCGATCTCGGCGAGTCGAAAAAATTCCACCGTCGCCGTCGCTTACAGAATGCCCGCTTGTCAAGAGGCAGACCCAGGCATAAATTTGCGGCGGCGTGCCACAATGATGGTGACAATTTGGCGCGGGCGCGCTAGTGTCCGCCCGACAACGTGGGAGAGTTCGGGACCGGTATCGATCTCGCCGTCACGCGTTGAGGTTGGACCAGGTCCAAGTCTTGGGAGGAAGTAACTCCAGGCGCGCCGAACATGCCCTGCATGGGTGCAGCCGCTCTAGCCAACAATCTCGATTGTCTTCATCGACGGGCGAGCCTGCAGGCTAAGAGACAAGGAGTCGCGTACCTGAAGCAAGGTCGATTCGACCTTGCTTTTTTTTGCGCCCGGCCATCGGCCGGCTATCCAATCACTGGATGTGCTCGTAGCGTGGAAAGAACGGGATCTGATCGAGCGTGATCACGCGATAGACAATGATCGCATATAGCGCGGCGAAGACGATGCTAGATACCACAGTCGTCGCGACCATTTTCGGAAGCAGATTGGGCAGGTGCGGCGCGCTCTCTGCCGTGCCCGGTGATGCCTTTTCGCCCGCCTCCTCGGAGGTCCGCACGCCGATCGGCAACATGGCGAACAGTACGGTCCACCAGATCACGACGTAAATCGCTACGCCGAAGGCAAGGGTCACTCTTACGCCTCCTCAAGCTCAACTAGGGTGCCGCAGAAGTCTTTGGGATGCAGGAACAGCACGGGCTTGCCGTGGGCGCCGATCTTGAGCTCGCCATTACCAAGCACGCGTGCGCCTTCAGCCATCAATCTGTCACGCGCCTCTTTGATGTCTGGCACCTCGTAGCAGAGATGATGGATGCCGCCATTTGGATTGCGCTCGAGGAAGCCGGCGATCGGCGATTTCTCGCCGAGCAGACCGAGGAGCTCGATCTTGGTATTGGGCAGCTCGATGAACACTGTGGTCACGCCGTGCTCGGGCTGATCGACCTCGTCGGAGACTTTGGCTCCGAGCGTGTCGCGATAAACCGCCGTCGCGGCCTTTAAGTCCGGAACGGCGATGGCGACGTGGTTCAGGCGCCCGATCATCGAATAGTCTCCTGAGGCTTTGTTCAGTTGCGCTACTTGAGCCCTATATCACCGTCAAGAGCACGGAGCACACGGGCTTCTTTCCCCAAGCCTGATTGACCGCGGCGCGGACGCTGCGGCGAACCGCCTCGCTCACCAGTGCCTGATCTTTGCGTCTTGACTTGGGGATGCTCTCGATGGTGCCGACCACGGCATCTCGCGCAATTCTCTCGAACGGAACACCTTGCGCGTCGGTCTGAGGCAAACCGGTCAAAGCCACCTCAGGGTCTGCGAGCAGGACGCCCTTTTCCGAAAATACGAGTGAGACTGCAACTGACCCCGCAAAGGAAAGCTTACGCCGCTCGCGTACCTGCCCGTCGTCGGCGCGGGTCAGAACAAGGCCATCGCGGTAGAGACGTCCGACCGGCACATCGTCGATGATCGCCGCAGGACCCGGCAGCAGGCGCACCATCGCGCCATTGCGCGCGCGGACCACCTGGCTAACGCCGAGCTTCTCGGCGAGCCGAGCGTGAGCCTCAAGATGCCGCCCCTCGCCGTGCATCGGGATGGCGATGGCGGGCTTCACCCAACCATAGAGCCGCTCAAGTTCGCCGCGGCGCGGATGGCCCGAGACGTGCACCGGTGCATCAGTGTCGGTAATGACGTCGATCCCCCGGTCGGCGAGGCCGTTCTGCACGCGGGCGACGGCCTTCTCATTGCCCGGAATCGTGCGCGAAGAGAAGATCACCCAATCACCTGGATCGAGGCTGACGTTGGGATGCTCGCCTTGGGCGATACGCGCCATGGCGGCGCGGGGCTCGCCTTGGCTCCCCGTGCACAACGCTACGACGTGCCGGGGTTTAAGGCTCTCGAAGGCTGTCTCCTCGAGGAAAGAAAGATGCGGATCGAGATAGCCAGTGGCTTGAGCTGCCTCGATGACGCGGTACATGGCGCGGCCAACCACTACGAGATCGCGACCAGCTGCGCGAGCAGCGTTTGCTACCGAGCGGATGCGCGCGACGTTCGAAGCAAAGGTGGTAACCGCGACGCGCCCAGGCGCCTGCTTGATGAGCCTATCTAGCGTGACGGCGACATCGGCCTCTGATGGCGAAACCCCGTCACGCACCGCGTTGGTTGAGTCGCAAATCAGCGCGGTCAGACCGTCGCTTCCTAGCGCCTTTAGCCGATCGATGTCGGTCGGCGCGCTGGTCAGCGGATTTTCGTCGAGTTTCCAGTCGCCGGTGTGCAAGGCCGCACCAAGCGGCGTCCTGATGATGACGGCCGACGGCTCTGGGATAGAGTGGGACATGCTGACGAGCTCGACGTCGAAGGGGCCGATGGTGCGGTGCGCACCAAGCGGAATGATCTCTAGGGGAAACCCGTTGACGAGACCTATCTCCGAGAGTTTCGACTTGAGCATCTCGGCGGTGAACGGCGTGGCATAAACCGGGATGCCGCCGAGAGAGGGCCAGAGGTCAACGACGGCGCCGAAATGATCCTCATGGGCGTGCGTGAGCAGGAGACCGGCGATATTGTGCCGCTCCTCCTCGATGAAACGGATGTCTGGGAGGATAAGGTCGACGCCGGGCTCGTACTCGGTGCCGAAAGTGACGCCCATGTCGACGATCAGCCACTGGCGCGCGCCGGCCCGGCCATAACCGTAGAGGTAGAGATTCATGCCGATCTCGCCCACGCCGCCGAGCGGGAGGAAGATGAACTCGGCCCCCTTACCGTCTGATTTTGGAGTCATGTCGGGGTTTCGCGGCCTCACCGCCTGGAGAAGAAGACGTCGCCGGCGAAGATGCGATGTTGGGCGCCGTCAGGCGTCAAAAATCTAAGTGCCCCATCCGCATCAAGGCCACCATAGACTCCCTCGGTCTCTTCGCCGCCGAGCTTCACTGTCAACGGCCGTCCAGTTTGGCCTGCGCGGTCGAGCCAGGCGCGCCTAATGGTGGGGAAGCAGGAGCCTTCACCCCACCGTTTCAGCCAGTCGTCGGTACTTGAGGCAAGCGCTTCGAGCGCGTCGGCAGGCGTGACGGTCATGCCATAGGCGGCCAAGCTCACTGCCGGCTGCGGCAGGCCTTCCGGATGGTTTGCGAGATTGATGCCGGTGCCCATCACTACGATCGACCGATTGTCGCCCATGGCGCCGACATTCTCGAGCAGCATGCCGGCGAGCTTTTCGCCAGAGAGCAGGACATCGTTCGGCCATTTGAGCAGAAGCTCCGAGCGTCCTTCATAGGCGATCAACTTGGCGATAGCGTCATAGGCGATGATGCCGGCAAGGAGCGCGAGCTGCCCGGCAACTTGAAGCGGACAATTCAGCCGGATGAGTAGGCTCGCGAAAAGATTCCCGTGTTGCGAGATCCACTCGCGACCGAACCGGCCGCGGCCTTGCGATTGCCTTGCCGACCAGATCCACAACGGTCCCGGCTCACCTGCGAGCGCGCGGCGGCGAGCCTCGGCATTCGTGGAGTCGACCGTCTCCATCCGGAGCAGCCGGTATCCGCTCGGCAATTTAGGCGACGGAGATGAAAAATACATCAGCTAGAACAATGACTTGGCGGCAGCGCCAGCAAAGGCGACCAATGGCGCGGGATAGACAAAGTAGAGCAGAATGAACAGGCCAGTAATCCCAAGCACTGCGGCAAGCGGCATATCCATCGGCTCGAACCGTTCGGCAGGTGCGTCGAAATACATGATCTTGACGATGCGTAGATAATAGTAGGCACCCACTACGCTCAACAGGACCCCGATGACGGCTAGCGCATAGAGTCCGGCGCGGATGGCGGCGAGGAACACGTAGAACTTGGCGAAGAACCCTGCAAGGGGTGGGATGCCAGCGAGGGAAAAAAGCAGCATCGCCAGCAGGAAGGCCATCAACGGACTGGTGCTCGAAAGACCCGAAAGCTGATCGATATCCTCGACCATGCGGCCGTTGCGGCGCATGGCGAGGATGCAGGCAAAGGTGCCGAGCGTCATGGCGAGATAGATGGCGAGATAGATGATCACGCCTTGCACCCCCTCGGTGGTACCCGCAGCGAGCCCGACCAGCGCATAGCCCATCTGGCCGATCGAGCTATAGGCCATCAGCCGTTTGATGTTGGTTTGGCCTATGGCTGCAAACGAGCCGAGGGCCATTGAGGCGATGGCGAGGAAGGTGACGATCTGCTGCCACTGGGCCGTTACAGCCGGGAAGGCGGTGATCAGGACCCGCACGGTGAGCGCCATGGCGGCAAGCTTGGGGGCGGCGGCGAAGAACGCCGTGACGGGCGTCGGCGCGCCCTCGTAGACATCGGGCGTCCACATATGGAACGGCACGGCGGAGATCTTGAAGGCAAATCCCGCCATCAGGAACACGAGCCCGAAGATGAGCCCGATATTGGCCCCTGACGGCTGCACGGCGGCAGCAATATCGGCAAAGTCGGTCGAGCCGGTGAAGCCATAGACCAGCGACGCGCCGTAGAGCAGCATGCCGGAAGAAAGCGCGCCGAGGACGAAATATTTAAGCCCGGCTTCGCTCGAACGCGCCGAGTCGCGCTGGAATGCGGCGACGACATAGAGCGCCAAGCTTTGCAGCTCGAGACCGACATAAAGCGCGATGAGATCGTTGGCCGAGATCATCATCAGCATGCCGGTGGTTGCGAGCAGCACGAGCACGGGAAACTCGAATTTCACCCCTCCCGCCCCGCGCCAATAATCGATCGACATGAGAAGGGCGACCGCAGCGCCTGCGAGCGTGAGGAGCTTAAGAGCTCTGGCAAATGGATCGACGATGAAGCTGTCGTGGAACAGGGTGGTAGTCCCCTCACGGCCCGCGACGAAGATCCCCGCAAGCACGAGAAGGATGATTGCCAGCCGAAGTATAAGCTCACCACGCTCCCTCCTGGTCGCAACGCCGAGCATCAGCAGGACCATGGAGCCACCACCAAGGATGAGCTCTGGCAGTACCACTTCGAGGTTGAGCGAGCGGAGCATTCGGGAAGCTCCCTATGGCATGAGCGCAAGCCGCGCCTGATCGGCCGCGGTAAGGCTCGCATGGTAACTCTTGATTAGCGCATCGACCGATACGGCCGAGGCATCGAGGATTGGCGCGGGATAAACGCCGAAGAAGATGGTGAGCAGGATCAGCGGTGTCATCACCGCGATCTCGCGCCAGGTAAGGTCTGTGATGAACCTGAGGCTCGCCTTCTCGAGCTTGCTGAAAATGATGCGGCGATAAAGCCAGAGCGCGTAAGACGCGGACAGGATGATTCCGGTGGTGGCGAGGAACGCGACCCAAGTGTTGATGCGGAAGGCGCCGGTCAGGCTCAGGAATTCGCCGATGAAGCCGCTCGTGCCCGGCAGCCCGACGTTAGCGAGGGTGAACACCATGAAGCAGAAGGCGTAGACCGGCATACGGTCGGCGAGTCCGCCGTAAGCCGCGATCTTGCGCGTATGCATGCGGTCATAGATCACCCCAACGCAGATGAATAGTGCGGCAGAGACGATGCCGTGCGATAGCATCTGGAAGATGCCGCCTTGCAGGCCCTGCATGGTGATGGTGAAGAGTCCGATGGTGACGAAGCCCATATGGGCCACCGACGAATAGGCAATGAGCTTCTTCAGATCCTCCTGGGCGAGGCAAACGAGCGAGGTGTAGATGACGGCGATCACCGAGAGCGCGAAGATCAGCGGCGCGAACTCGGCCGAGGCAAGCGGGAACATCGGAATGGAGAAACGCAGGAAGCCGTAGCCGCCCATCTTCAGGAGAATGCCGGCAAGGATCACAGAGCCAGCCGTAGGCGCCTCGACATGGGCGTCTGGCAGCCAGGTGTGCACCGGCCACATCGGAAGCTTCACGGCGAAAGAGGCCAGAAAGGCGAACCACAGCCACGCTTGCATGTGCGGCGGGAAGCTGTGTGCCAACAGTACCGGGATATCGGTCGTCCCCGCCTCCCAATAGATGGCCATGATGGCGAGTAGCATCAGCAGCGAGCCGGTCAGCGTATAGAGGAAGAACTTGAAGCTCGCATAGACGCGGCGCGGGCCGCCCCACACGCCGATGATGAGGAACATCGGAATTAGCCCGCCCTCGAAGAAGAGATAGAACAGCACGAGATCGAGCGAGGTGAACACGCCGAGCATCAGCGTTTCGAGCACGAGGAAGGCAATCATGTATTCCTTCACGCGTTGCGTGATGGCGACCCAGCTCGCAAGAATGCAAAGGGGCAACAGGAACGTGGTCAGCAGCACGAACGGCATGGAGATGCCGTCGATGCCCATATGGAAGCTGATCGGACCGAGCCAGGGCCTGAGCTCGACGAACTGGAATTGCGCCGTTTCGGGATCGAAATCGCGCCACAACAGGAGCGACAGCGCGAAGGTGATAAGCGTGGTCCACAACGCGATATAGCGCGCATTGCGGAAGGCGCTCTCGTCCTGCCCGCGGAGGAGCCCGATCAGCAGCGCGCCGAGCAGTGGCAGGAAAGTGACGGTGGAGAGGATCGGCCAGCTATAGCTCACGGCTTGAGCCCTCCGCTGGCGAAGATGAAATAGGTGATGATGATGGCCACGCCGACCAGCATGACGAAGGCATAATGGTAGATGTAGCCTGACTGCAGCTTCACCACGCGGTTGGTGATGTCGATGACACGTGCGGCGATGCCGTCGGGGCCTATGCCGTCGATGATCGCGCCGTCGCCTGTCTTCCACAGGAAGCGGCCAAGCCTCTTGGCAGGCCGCACGAACAGCGCGTCGTAGAGCGCGTCGAAATACCAGGCATTGAGCAGGAAGAGGTACGCGCCGCGGAACCGCTTGGCGAGGCCGAACGGCACGAGCGGGTTGGTGATGTAGAAGTACCAGGCAACCCCAAACCCTGCCGCCATGGCGACCGTCGGGGCGAGCGCCACCCATAGCGGCGCTTCGTGGGCCTCTCCGGCGTGACTGACGAGCGACCCGCGCCAGAACTCGGCTTGGGCGCCGCCAATGAAGAGATGCGCGAACAGTCCTCCTGCCAGCAGTGAGCCGAGGGCAAGGAGAATCAGGGGAAGCCCCATCGTCCAAGGCGGCTCATGCGCATGCTCAAGCACATCCTTGGGCTCACGCGGCTTGCCTTCGAAGGCGAGAAACATCAGCCGCCACGAATAGAACGAGGTGAGGATTGCCGACACGAGCGTGAGGACGAAGGCATAAGTCCCCACTTGCGAATGCGCCGCGTAGGTTGCCTCGATAATTGCATCCTTCGACACGAAGCCTGCGGTGAAAGGGAAGCCAGTCAGGGAGAGCGTGCCGACCAGCATCGTCGCCCAGGTGAAAGGCAGCACTTTGCGCAGTGCACCCATGCGACGAAGGTCTTGCTCGTGATGAAGCGTGTGGATCACCGCGCCGGCGCCAAGAAACAGAAGCGCCTTGAAGGAGGCGTGGGTGAAGAGATGGAAGATGCCGGCGTTGTACGCGCCAACCCCCTCGGCAGCGAACATGTAGCCGAGCTGCGAGCAGGTCGAATAAGCCACCACGCGCTTGATGTCGGTCTGCACCAGGCCGACGGTCGCAGCGAAGAAGGCCGTGGTTGCGCCGATGATCGCGACGAAACCGAGAGCGATCGGCGCAAGCTCGAACAGTGGCGAGAGCCTCGCCACCATGAACACACCCGCCGTGACCATGGTTGCAGCATGGATCAGCGCCGACACCGGCGTCGGGCCCTCCATGGCATCAGGCAACCAAGTGTGCAGAAGGAACTGCGCCGACTTGCCCATGGCGCCCATGAAGAGAAGCAGACAGATCAGCGTCAGCGCGTCGACCTGAAACCCCAGGAACTCCATAGTCTTGCCGACCTGGTCGGGCGCCGAGGCGAACACGGTGTCGTATTGGATCGAGTTAAACAGCGTGAACACGGCGAAGATGCCGAGCGCGAAACCGAAATCGCCGACACGATTGACGATGAACGCCTTGATGGCGGCCGCGTTGGCCGACGGCTTATGATACCAAAAGCCGATCAGGAGGTAGGACGCGAGTCCCACGCCTTCCCAGCCGAAGAACAGCTGGAGGAAATCGTCGGCCGTGACCAGCGCCAGCATGGCGAAGGTGAACAACGAGAGATAGGCGAAGAAGCGCGGCCGGCTTGGATCATCCTCCATATAGCCGATGGAATAGAGATGCACGAGGCCGGAGACATTGGTCACCACCACGAGCATCACGGCCGTGAGCGTATCGATGCGGAGCGACCACATCGATTTGAGCGCGCCTGATTCTACGAAGCGCACCAGCTCGATTCGAACTTCCTGGCCTTGAATTGCAACCTGATAGAAGGCGAGCCAGGACAGGACCGCCGTTACCAAGACGAGCGCGGTGGTCACGACCTCAGATGCGCGCGCGCCGACAAGACGGCCGAAAAAGCCGGCGAAGATTGCCCCCAGCAGCGGCAGAAAGAGGATGGCCTGGTACATGCGCGCTATTTCACCAGTTCCATCGCGAAAAAGAACAGGGTGAGCGCGAAGGTTACGCTCCAGAACCCCTGAATCAGGATCTGATCCACGAACTCATTCCTGGTGGCGGACTTCAGGTCAGACTTCCCTCCCGCGGTGATGTATTGCTTGTAGCCAGGATCTTTGATCAGCTCGAACTCCATCAAAAAACATAACCTTGCCAGTATCGACCGCATCTTCTTTTGCATCTCGTGCGAAATCACGAACCCCAAGATCGTCACCAAGATTGCGATGATCCGCGCGAGGAATACGATCTCGTTGCTGTAGCTGACCGTAAGTAGGGTGGCATAGGCCGTCACCAGAAATGTCTGGGCAATGAGGTACGACTGTATCCGGCTGTGCAGGACGTTGTCGGCATTCTCAGCAATCTCCCCAGATGGAGATCTTGCAACTCTCCGGAGCCAACGTGTCTGATGGATTGGGCATGACTGCGCTTGCTCAACCCTTCAAAAGATCGATTTCGGCGACATCAATGGTGCCGCGATTGCGGAAATAGACCACGACGATGGCAAGCCCGATCGCCGCCTCCGCCGCGGCGACCGTCAGCACAATTAACGCAAACACCTGACCGACGAGGTCATTGTGGAAGGCCGAGAAGGCGACGAGATTAATATTCACCGCGAGCAGCATCAGCTCGACACTCATCAAGATCACGATGACATTCTTGCGATTGAGGAAGATGCCGAAAATGCCGAGCGTGAACAGGATCGCGGCAACGGTGAGGTAGTGCGACAGGCCGATCGTCATGATAGCCCCCTCCGCGATTCGACATGTACGAGCTCGACCGATTTCTCGCGCGTGCGGCCGACTTGTTCAGCAACCGACTGGCGCCTCACGTCCCGCTTATGGTGCAGCGTGAGCACGATGGCGCCGACCATCGCGACGAGCAGAATGAGGCCGGCTGCCTCGAACAGATAGACGTAGCGCGTGTAGAGGATCTGGCCGAGAGCCTCGGTGTTGCTCACCTGCGCAAGGGGCGGCGTGGGCGATTGCACAGCGATGTCGGGCGCCGTGACCCAGGCGCCGACGATCAGGACCAGCTCGACAAGAAGAAGCAATCCGATGGTTGCTCCGATCGGCAGATATTTGAGGAAGCCCGCCCGAAGCTCGGCAAAGTCGACGTCGAGCATCATCACCACGAACAGAAACAGCACGAGCACGGCGCCGACATAGACCACGACAAGGATCATCGCCAGGAATTCGGCGCCAAGCTGCACGAACAGGCCGGCGGCATTGAAGAAAGTGAGGATCAAGAACAGCACGGCGTGAACCGGATTCTTCACAGCAATCACCATGAAGGCAGAGCCCACGCACACAATCGCGAACAGATAGAAAAACAGTGCGCTTAGCATTCGGCTATCTTCGTTGTTTCATGATTGTTGTCATGGCCGTTCCCGGCCAACCACGATCTTTGCCGCCGCAAGCCTGCAAAACGTGGATGCCCGGCACAAGGCCGGGCATGACAATGGATAGATCGGAAGAATAGCCCAGAGGAGCCTCACCTGTAAGGTGCATCGAGCGCTAGGTTCTTGGCGATCTCCCGCTCCCAGCGATCGCCGTTCGCAAGCAGCCGCTCCTTGTCGTAGTAAAGCTCCTCGCGGGTCTCGGTGGAGAACTCGAAATTGGGCCCTTCCACAATCGCGTCGACCGGGCAGGCCTCCTGGCAGAACCCGCAATAGATGCATTTCACCATGTCGATGTCGTAACGGGTAGTGCGGCGAGTACCGTCATTGCGGCGTGGACCGGCCTCGATGGTGATGGCCTGGGCCGGGCAAATCGCTTCGCACAATTTGCAAGCAATGCAGCGCTCTTCGCCGTTGGGGTAGCGCCTCAGCGCATGCTCGCCGCGAAAGCGCGGAGACAGCGGCCCGCCCTCGAACGGGTAGTTCAGCGTCGCTTTCGGCCGCACGAAGTATTTCAGCGCGAGCCAGAACGCTGACAGAAATTCCATCAGCAACAGGGATTTCGCCGATTCGGCCAGGCGTTTCACGCCGGCTCTCCTCTCAGGCTGCACGCTGCCAGAGTTGCAAGACCGCCGCGACGATGACCACCATTGCGAGCGACAAAGGCAGGAACACCTTCCAGCCGAGCCGCATCAGTTGATCGTAGCGGTAACGGGGCACCATGGCCTTGACCATGGCGACCAGAAAAAACAAGAAGCAAACCTTCAAGACGAACCATACCACGCCTGGAATCCAGGTGAAGGGCGGCACCGGAAATGGCGGCAGCCAGCCCCCCAGGAACAGAACCGTGCCAAGCGCACAGAGCAGCACGACAGCGACATACTCGCCGAGCATGAACAGCATATAGGGTGTGGATGAGTACTCGACCATGAAGCCCGCGACGAGTTCGGATTCGGCTTCGAGCAAGTCGAAGGGCGGACGGTTGGTCTCAGCCAAGGCGGAGACGAAGAATACGACGAACATCGGGAGGAGCGGCAGCCAATACCAGCCGAACAACCCGAAGGGGCTGTTTTGGGCTGCCACGATGGCGCTCAGATTGAGCGAGCCCGCGCAGAGCAGCACAGTGATGATGACGAAGCCGATCGAGACTTCGTAGGAGACCATCTGCGCGGCCGATCTCAGTGCAGCGAGGAAGGCGTATTTCGAGTTCGATGCCCAGCCCGCCATGATGACGCCGTACACCTGCAAGCTCGATATGGCGAAGATGAACAGGACGCCGACATTAAGGTCTGCGACCTGCCAGCCTTGAGCCACGGGAACGACCGCCCAAGCCGAAAGCGCGAGCCCTGCCGTGACGAGAGGCGCCAAGAGGAAGATGCCCTTGTTGGCGCCGGCAGGGATCACCGGCTCCTTGAACACGAACTTGAGAAGATCGGCGAAGGACTGAAGCAGGCCCCAGGGCCCGACCACGTTGGGGCCGCGCCGCATCTGCACCGCTGCCCAGACCTTGCGGTCGGCATAGAGCAAAAAGGCGACGATGATTAGCAGAGTGACGAGCAGCGCCAAGCTCTGTGCCACGATCAGTGCGAAGGGCAGGCCGTAGTTCGACCAGAACTCAGCCATCGGTGCCGGTCGCCCTTTTGTTCGCGCCCGCATGCAAGGCGCTCAAGTTGGCCATGATGGCGGAAGCGCGCGCGATCGGATTGGTGAGGTAATAGTCGTCGATGGCGTGACCGAACCGCTCCTTGTCCGCCCTCGCCGGCTTCTGAGCAAGCCGCTCTACGGCCGCGCTATCGGCAGGTTCGACGAGATCGAGCAGGGCAAGATGCGGATGCGCTTCGAACAGCTTGGCGCGGAGCTCGGTGGCGCTATCGAATGGCAAGGGCTTGCCGAGGACGCCAGAGAGCGCTCGGATGATCTTCCAGTCCTCGCGCGCCTCTCCGGGCGGGAAAACTGCGCGCGCGGTCATTTGCGGCCGACCTTCGGTATTCACGTAAATCGCACTCTTCTCAGTGTAGGCGGCGCCAGGAAGGATGACATCGGCGCGGTGCGCACCTTGCTCGCCATGGCTGCCTTGATAGATGACGAAGGCGTTTCCGAGCCGCTCCATATCGATCTCGTCGGCCCCGAGCAGATAGACGACGTCGAGCTTTCCGGCGGAAGCTGCATCGAGCATGCCTTCCACGTCGAGGCCGCCATCGTCAGGAACAAAGCCGATGTCGAGCCCGCCGACGCGCGCGGCCGCGTGATGCAGGATGTTGAAGCCATTCCAGCCGGGCTTGATCGCGCCCATCGTCATCGCGGCTTTTGCGGCAAGAGCGAGAACCGCCGCGCCATCCGTCCTGGCGAGTGCCGCTTGTCCCACCATGAGTATCGGCCGCTCGGCGCCTTCGAGCTTCTTCAAGAAGGAATGGGATCCATCGGCGACTTTGGCGAGCGTCTCGGGCCCAGCACCGAGATAATCGTAGGCATAGGTGAGATCGGCCTCTTCGCCGATAAGCCCGACGGGCGGGCGCGCCTGGCTCTGGCGGATGCGCTTCAGGATCCGCGCGTTGAGGACGGGCGCCTCACGGCGCGGATTGGTGCCGACGACGAGGAAGGCGTCGGCGCGGTCGATTCCTTCGATGGTCGAGTTGAAGACATAGGTCGCGCGGCCGAGTGTCGGGTCGAGCTTAGCGCCATCCTGACGGCAGTCGATATTGGGCGAGCCAAGCCGCTCGGCAAGCAGCTTCAACGCGAACATCTCCTCGCAAGCGGCAAGATCGCCGGCGATTGCTCCGAGCCGTTTGCCGTCAAGGCCCTTCAGCTTCCCGGCGATGAGGCGGAAGGCCTCATCCCAGCTTGTCGGCTCAAGCTTGCCGTCGCGCCTGACATAAGGCCGGTCGATCCTCTGCGTGCGCAAGCCATCCCACACGTGGCGCGCCTTGTCCGAAATCCATTCCTCGTTGATGGCCTCGTTCTCGCGCGGGAGAATGCGCAAAACTTCGCGCCCGCGAGCATCGACGCGAATAGCGCTCCCTACCGCATCCATGACATCGATCGAAGGCGTCTTGGTCAGCTCCCAGGGCCGTGCCACGAAGGCGTAAGGCTTCGACGTAAGCGCGCCGACAGGGCAAAGATCGACCACGTTGCCGGACAGGTTCGAGAACATGCCGCGCTCGAGATAGGTGGTGATCTCCATGTCCTCGCCACGTCCGATGGCGCCGAGCTCCTCCACGCCGGCCACCTCGGTCATGAAGCGTATGCAGCGCGTGCAGTGAATGCAGCGGTTCATGTAGGTGTCGATCAAAGGCCCGAGATATTTCTCCTCGACCGCACGCTTATTGTCCTGGAAGCGGCTCGCATCGAATCCATAGGCCATGGTCTGATCCTGCAGATCGCACTCGCCACCCTGGTCGCAGATCGGGCAATCGAGCGGATGATTGATGAGCAGGAACTCGAGCACGCCCTCGCGCGCCTTCTTTACCGTCTCAGAATCGGTGACGATGCTGGGAGGCGTACCGTCGCGCGCGGGTCTCAGGTCGTTTACGCTCATGGCGCAAGAGGCGACGGGCTTCGGCATGCCGGCCACTTCGATCAAGCACATGCGGCAATTGCCGGCAATCGACAGGCGCTCGTGGTAGCAGAAGCGGGGAATCTCGACGCCGGCAATTTCGCAGGCCTGGATCAGCGTGATGCCATTCGGCATCTCGTGCTCTTTGCCGTTGATGATCAGCTTCGGCATTTAGTGCCTCACTCCGCGGCCACGGGCACCGAAGGCGCTATGGGCTCCGTCGCCTTAGCCTGGATGCGCGCCTCGATGACATGGCGGAAATGGCGGATCAACCCTTGCACCGGCCAGGCCGCTGCATCGCCGAGTGCGCAGATGGTGTGACCCTCGACCTGGTAGCTGACATTGAGCAGCATCTCGATCTCGCCGATCTCAGCCTCGCCGCGCGCCATGCGCTCGAGCACGCGCCACATCCAGCCGGTCCCCTCGCGGCATGGCGTGCACTGACCGCACGATTCATGCTTGTAGAAATAGGAGATGCGCGAGATGGCGCGGATGATGTCGGTGGATTTGTCCATGACGATCACCGCTGCCGTGCCGAGTCCGGTCTTCAGCGCTTTCAAACTGTCGAAATCCATCGGCAGATTGTCGGCCTGACTTGCCGGGATGCACGGCACTGACGAGCCGCCAGGAATAACGGCAAGGAGATTGTCCCAGCCGCCGCGCACGCCGCCGCCACAGTGCTCGATCAGCTCGCGCAGCTCGATTCCCATCTCCTCCTCGACATTGCACGGCGTGTTCACATGGCCAGAGAGGCAGAACAGCTTGGTGCCCGTGTTGTTCGGCCGGCCGAGTGAGGCAAACCACGTTGCCCCGCGGCGCAAGATGTCGGGCACGACCGCGATGGTCTCGACATTGTTGACGGTCGTGGGGGCGCCGTAGAGACCGACATTGGCAGGGAACGGCGGCTTCAGTCGCGGCATGCCCTTCTTGCCTTCGAGGCTTTCGAGCAGCGCGGTCTCCTCGCCGCAAATATAGGCCCCCGCCCCGTGGTGCAGATAAAGCTCGAAGTCCCAGCCGTTGACATTGTTTTGGCCGATCAGCTTCGCGTCATAGGCCTCGTCGATGGCAGCCTGCAGGATCTCGCGCTCGCGGATGAACTCGCCGCGGATGTAGATGTAGGAGACATGCGCCCGCATGGCGAAGCTCGCCAGCAGCGCCCCTTCGATCAGGAGATGCGGATCATGCCGCATGATGTCCCGGTCCTTGCAGGTGCCGGGCTCCGACTCATCGGCATTGATGACGAGATAGCTCGGGCGACCGTCCGACTTGGTCGGCATGAACGACCACTTCAGTCCTGTGGGGAAGCCCGCGCCGCCGCGGCCGCGCAGGCCTGAGGCCTTGATCTCTTCGATGATGGCTTCATGGCCCTTCTCGATGATGTCCTTAGTGCGATCCCACGCGCCGCGCGCTCGCGCCGCGTTGAGGCGCCAAGAGTGCAGCCCGTAGAGATTCTTGAAGATGCGGTCCTTGTCCTGCAGCATCAGGTTTCTTTCGGCGTGGACTTCGTCCGTCGGGTCTTGGTCCGTCCCGATGGCGTTTCTAGCTGGTAGTTCGGCGGAGCGTCGTCGGGCAGCTCGTCACGGTAGAGGTCGGGATCGGTGAGTGTTGTCGGTCCGCCAAGGGGCGCCGAGGCTTGCCGCCCATTCTGCGGGCCCGGAGCGACCTCGCGGCCAGCCTTGAGATTGGCGAGAATCCACTCGAGACGCTGAGGCGTCAGGTCTTCGTAATAATCCTTGTTGATCTGAGCCATTGGTGCGTTGACGCAAGCGCCGAGGCACTCGACCTCCGTCCAGGAAAAAAATCCGTCAGGGGTGACCTGGTTCGGCTCACCGATCAATCTGCGGCACGTATCCTTGATCGCGTCAGCGCCTCGGAGCCAGCACGGCGTTGTGCCGCAGACCTGCACGTAGTAGCGGCCGACCGGCGCCAAATTGAACATGGTGTAGAAGGTTGCGATCTCATAGACCCGGATATAGGCCATGCCGAGCATGTCGGCGACGTAGCGGAGCGCGGGCTCTGGCAGCCAGCCGCCCATCTGCTCCTGCGCCCGCCACAGAATCGGGAGCACGGCGGAAGCTTGGCGGCCTTCGGGATATTTCTTGATTTGAGCCCTGGCCCATTCAAGGTTTTCCGGCGTGAAGGCGAAACCCTCAGGCTGCTCGGCGGCGAGGCGGCGGACGCTCATTGATTTTGACCCTACCGATCAATTTCCCCAAACACGATGTCGATCGATCCGAGCACGGCCGAAACGTCGGCGAGCATATGGCCTCGGCACAGGAAGTCCATTGCCTGGAGGTGCACGAAGCTCGGCGCCCTGATCTTGCAACGGTAGGGCCGATTCGATCCGTCAGACACGAGATACACGCCGAACTCGCCTTTGGGCGCCTCCACGGCGGCGTAAACTTCGCCTTTCGGCACGTGATAGCCCTCGGTATAGAGCTTGAAGTGGTGGATCAGGGCTTCCATCGAGCTTTTCATCACCGCGCGCTTCGGCGGCACCATCTTGTGATTCTCAACGGTGACGGGGCCAAGCTCGGTGGTCAGTCTCCCGCAGCATTGCTTCATGATGCGCACCGACTGGCGCATCTCCTCCATGCGGACTAGGTAGCGGTCGTAGCAATCGCCGTGCTTGCCGATTGGGATGTCGAACTCGAGCTCGTCGTAGCACTCGTAGGGCTGCGACTTGCGCAAGTCCCAAGCCGCGCCTGAGCCGCGCACCATCACGCCGGAGAAGCCGCGCGCCCAGGCCTCCTCCTGGGTTATTACGCCGATGTCGACATTGCGCTGCTTGAAGATGCGGTTGTCGGTGAGCAGGCCTTCGATGTCGTCGCACACCTTGAGGAATGGATCGCAGAAGGCATGGATGTCGGCGACAAGCTCGGGCGGGAGATCCTGGTGCACGCCGCCGGGACGGAAATAGGCGGCATGCATGCGGGCGCCTGAGGCGCGCTCGTAGAACACCATCAGCTTCTCGCGCTCCTCGAAACCCCATAGCGGCGGCGTGAGCGCACCCACATCCATGGCCTGTGTAGTGACATTGAGAAGATGCGACAGGAGGCGGCCAATCTCCGAATAGAGGACGCGGATGAGCTGGCCGCGCTTCGGCACAGTTACACCGACAAGCTTTTCCACAGCGAGCGCATAAGCGTGCTCCTGGTTCATCGGCGCCACGTAATCGAGCCGGTCGAAATAGGGGAGCGCTTGCAGGTAGGTCTTATACTCGATCAGCTTCTCGGTGCCGCGGTGAAGCAGCCCGATATGCGGATCGACCCGCTCGACGACCTCGCCATCAAGCTCGAGCACGAGGCGGAGCACACCGTGAGCTGCGGGATGCTGGGGACCGAAATTGATGGTGAACTTGCGGTCGTCGCCTTCCCGTTCTCCGGTATCGGCTTCGGTCGGATGGGCTTCTGTTTCCGACATCAGGCGTCCACTTTCGCTTGAGCTTTGGCCAGCTTAGCAGCGATCCCGCGGTTGAAGCGGTCCCAGGAGACGATGAAGCGCTCATGCGTGCCAGCGCCGATCTCGTCCACGCCATCATGGGCGGTGAGCTTGAAGCGCACGCGTGGCCCCCTCACCTCGGCGCACACGGCCTCCACGGTCACGGTCATGCCCGGCGGCGTTGCCGCCTTGTGCGAAACGTCAATATGCACGCCGAGACTGCCTTCCCCCGTATCGAGATGCGGTTCCAGAAGCTGCACGCAAGTCCATTCCATCAAGCCGACCATGAAGCCGGTGGCGAACACCGTTGGCATGGCCTGAAGTTGCGGCGCCTCACGATAAAGGTGCGGCACGGTCTTGTTCTCGGGCACGCGATAAGAAAAACGGTGCTTGAGACCGGGCTTGAGCAACGGTTTCATGACTTATCGCTCCGGTCACTCGCTTCACCTGCCTTCTCATCGCCTGGGATTGCCGTGTCCATTCCTTCCCAGGGACTCAAGAAATCGAAGCTCCGATATTCCTGCTGGAGATTGACCGGCTCATAGACCACGCGCTTCAGCTCATCGTCGTATCGGAGCTCGACGAAGCCTGTGAGAGGGAAGTCCTTGCGCAAAGGAAACCCCTGAAAGCCGTAGTCCGTGAGGATCCGGCGCAGGTCCGGATGGCCGGCAAATAGTATGCCATAGAGGTCGTAAGCCTCACGCTCGAACCAATCGGCAGCGGGAAAGATGCCGACGATGCTCGGCACGGGGTGCGACGCATCGGTCTTCGTCCGCACGCGGATGCGATGGTTCAGCCAGGGACTAAGCAGGTGGTAGATGACGTCGAACCGTTCCTCGCGTTCGGGATAATCCACACCGCAAATATCGATTAGGCAGCCGAAACGGCAGAGCGGATCGTTGCGCAAGACGGTTATCACCTCAGGGATCGCGTCGCGCTCGACCTCGATGGTGAGCTCGCCGAGCGCGATCTCGGAGGCCTTGAGCTTCGGCCCAAGGCGATCGCCAAGGTAAACAGCGAGCTTGTTAAGGGCGGCTTCGTCCATCAAGGCTCCACGGCGGGAACGGACCAATCAGCGCTCGATGGTGCCGGTTCGCCTGATTTTCTTTTGCAGAAGGAGCACGCCATAGACGAGAGCTTCGGCCGTCGGCGGGCAGCCTGGGACATAGATATCAACCGGAACGATCCGGTCGCAGCCGCGCACCACCGAGTAGGAATAGTGATAGTAGCCGCCGCCATTGGCGCATGATCCCATGGAAATGACATAACGCGGCTCGGGCATTTGGTCGTAGACCTTGCGCAGCGCCGGAGCCATCTTGTTGCAAAGTGTGCCGGCCACAATCATCACGTCGGATTGACGCGGGCTGCCGCGCGGCGCAAAGCCGAAGCGCTCGAGGTCGTAGCGCGGCATCGAGGCCTGCATCATCTCGACCGCGCAGCAGGCAAGCCCAAAGGTCATCCACATGAGCGAACCGGTGCGCGCCCAATTGATGAGTTCGTCGGCGGTCGTGAGCAGGAAGCCCTTATCGGCAAGCTCGTCGGAAAACAGGCCGAAACTCGTCGCGCCTGAGGTGATCAGGCCGCTTCGGCCTTCTTGCTCAAGATTGCGCTCTGGCATCAATCCCATTCGAGCGCCCCTTTCCGCCATTCATAGACGAAGCCGACGGTGAGAACAGCGAGGAACACCATTATCGCCCAAAAGCCGAAGGCGCCGACCTCCTTGAAGGCAACGGCCCAGGGAAACAGAAAGGCGATCTCAAGATCGAAGATAATGAACAAGAGTGACACGAGGTAGAAACGTACGTCGAATTTCATGCGAGCGTCGTCGAAAGCATCAAAACCGCATTCATAGGCAGAGACCTTCTCGGGGTCAGGCTTGCGCACGGCAATCAGAAATGGCGAAAGCAAAAGGGCGCCGCTGATGAAAAAAGCGATGCTGATGAAAATAACGAGGGGCAGATAAGTTTGAAGTAGCTGGCCCATGGCATACCGGCCTCTTGTTAGAGTGCAAGGAGGCCAAAAATGGCGGGAGTGACGGGACTCGAACCCGCGGCCTCCGGCGTGACAGGCCCCCTAATTCTCTAGAGAAATCAGTAGCTCTTCCGACTTTTTCAATCCCCGAAGAGAAGGAAATTGTTGCTGCAGTTGGAACACTTAAAACAAAGCGGCAGAGCTTGGAGCCACACTTGCATGTAACAGCCCCACGTGCCCGGAACAAGGCTCCGCGTCGCTTTACCTCCAAAACTCTGCCGTGAGAGTTGCCACTGATGCTCTGAGCCTGGGAATTTCATTAGGATTAGGGGGGCGGAGGAACGTTCTGTTCATTCCTCCCGACGATATTCGCCCTTCATCTCTAGCCCTCGCCGGCCCTTCGATAACCTTCTTCTCGATTGACGGTGGGGGCCGTGCTGGCCTACCCGGAATCAATTTATGGACAGGTTCAATCCAGGAGCACGCACCGCCGTGTCACGCAGACAGCGGAGCTTTAGCCGCCTCGCTATCGGGGTCGCTGGAGCTATTATGGCAGTGGGACTCGCCTTAATTGGAGCCGCGGTTAACCGGCTCGACCTATTTGAAACGCTAGGTGCTGAGACCTTTGCCGTCGCCGCAGGCTTCGCGCTCGTTCTGCTCGGAGTCATCGCAATCGCCGCTTACGCTGTGGTCCGAGCCATCGAGTGGGCAAGTCGGGCGTAAGTTGGATGGGCAAGCCACTGTCCACGTTTGCAGGTATTTAGCGGTACCGCCCTTTAGTGCTTGCTGCCAACCTTATGTGTTGTCTCTTGCCCCTCATCAACGGCGTACAGGGCGTCAGCAATATCAGTCAACAAGCGTAAGTGTGGGCCGCACAAGCCACTAATAGCTGCGACCAGATAGCCTAGCTCCACGGTGCGGTCGAAATCTCGATAGTCCTTGTCATCTCCACTGTCCTCCGAGTCCTTCATTTTGTGAGCCGCCTCGCTGGCAGCTTCCAATTCAGGCCTCATCCTTTTAACGGCCTCCTTAACGGCTTGGTCGTTGAAATGACGCTCTGCTTTTCTTTTCTCATTATCCATTGAATGTTCCCACTCCTTTCAAATCACGGCTGCAAAACTCGGACTGCACAACTTCCCCCTCGGAAACCAACGGGAAGCCGAAGCTTCCCTTGTGTTGCGTTTGCGTTGTGGGAGTCAGATAGGTTCCGCGGAGGCCTTGGTTCAGTGCCTAAACATCCCGCTAAAATTCTGGCCTCTTACCCTCTTTGAGTGCGGCGCTAATAGCCTCCTCTAGGATGACAAACTTACGGTCCTTTTCATCGATCCCGTGCTGGGGATGCGTTCGAGCTTTTTGTGGCCGCCAGCAAGCCTTTTCAATTAGTTGACTGTCCTATAAGTCCGCGTCATATCTGCCGCATGGCAATCATCGGATATGCGCGGGTCAGCACCGTCGGTCAAAACCTCGATGTGCAAATCCAGCAGCTAACCGAGCATGGCTGTGACCGTATCTTTCAGGAGAAGGTAAGCGGGACCAAAATAGATCGCCCGCAACTTCAAGAGGCTCCTCTCGTCGCTTCAGCCGAGGGATACGTTAGTTGTTGCCCGGCTAGACCGTTTGGCTAGATCGTGCCTAGACCTGCTTAACATCGTGAAGGCCACGACAGCGAAGGAAGCGAATTTTCTATCGTTAGCGGAACCATGGGCCAACACATCGACAGCGATTGGCAAGTTAATGCTAACGGTGCTTTCAGGGGTCGCGGAATTTGAACGTGATCTGATTTCACTCCGAACTTCAGATGGTCGTGAACGTGCAAAGAAGGCTGGTGTGAAGTTCGGCCCAAAGCCAAAGCTCAGTCGCCATCAGACAGAGGAAATTAGACAGCGAAAAGAGCGAGGGGAGTCGTGTCGTTTCCTGGCGCGATCTTATGGGGTGTCGCCCAATACGATTAGCCGCGTGAGATAGTTGCCTAAGGAGGCCCTTTTCTTACGTGAGCACTCTTGGGTGGTGGGCGTCGTCGCACACGTTTTGGAGGCATGACTGTAGCGGGATTGATCCTGCAATGACGACCGTGCTCCTTGGCACGGCAATACATGACTGTATGGGGACGATCCTCCACTAGAATCTCTAATCCGTCGTAGTTGCCTTCAATCTCATCGGTTACGAATGAGAGAAGCGCCTTAAATAGACCTTCATCACGAGTCCGAACCTGAAACCCCATTACGTGATGAGTCCCTTTGTTATAGTCACGATTGACAATGGCATGACACCAGTCTGCGTGGTCAATGTAGTAGACGGGTTCGGGAAGGTTGCCTGTTTTCACAAACTGTCGTGCACGGCCAGTTACGGCTGGTTTAATTTCTTCGTTCCCCTTGCAGCCAAAAATCACCTCACTTGCTCTAAAGTTTGTCAAAGCGTGAATACCGACTTCCACCTCAACTTCCTTGTGTGACGGCAACACCAGTCGTCCAACATGGTGAGGCTCTATGTCGCTACCGGGCACTTGGCGAATTGTGAAATGGGCTTTGACGGGCCGTTTCAAACGACGGTCCGCAGGTAGGGTCTCATCCACTCTAAGTGGACCAGAAGAACGAGAACCACTACCGAGGCGAGTGAACCCCAAAAGGCGATTGATCGCTCGCTGAAAAAGGATTTCGCCGCTTCCCAAATCGCCCCCACGGCAAATAGTAACCTATCACAAGGGCGGATTACACTCTTCTGCGACGCATCGCCAAGGGACTCTTAAGCTCGCTTTTAGGGGCTCGTTATAGGTGCCGTTAGCGGCGGCTTCCCATCCCTTTCAGCGCAAACGGCCTCAAACAGGCCAACAGCGGAGAAGCTCCGCGCCGTCAGGTCTCGCCGCGGTTGGCAAGTAGGGCCAGAGCACCAACGACACCCCATAAGCCCTGCTTGGGGAACGGTGCCGTGCGGTAATTCTCCAATTACCGCGTTGCCTTGAGGCTAAAACGGTACGGCTTTGCTGACCAAACTGCACCCGCATAATCAACTCAACGGCAACCGAGTAGATCGTGGGCGACCTTCTCCGCCAGTCTGTCGAAGAATGTAGAACCGAGCAACTTCACTTAGGGAGTTAGAGGCTGGTCACTGTCCTGGTGGCGGTGAGGCTTCTTCTTGCGACGGTGCCACTGAAACAGGTGGGGTCATTTTCTGCTGCTCAAGCTCAGATTGGAGTCGTTCAATTTCTTTGTTGGCCTGATCTAATGCCGATTGAATTTGAGTGCGTTCAGCCTCAGCGTCTTTGGCCGCGTTGGCGGTATTTTCTAATTCGGTAGCCTTCGCGCTCGCCTCTTGCGTTGCTTCTTTGGCCTTCGCAAGTTCATTACTCACGGCTTCGAATTCAGATTGATTCTCGCTTAGTTTGGACTGAAGGGCATACTTCTCCGCAGACACTGATTTCAGTTGCTCGGTCAAATCGGCAACTCGCTTTTCGCTGTCAGAGAGTTTCTTTGTTGCCTCGTTGGTGATGGTTTCGAACTGCCTCTGACTCGCTTCTTTCGCAGCAGCAAGTTGTGCGTATGTTTCCTTCTTGGTTTTCTCAAGCTCGGTCGTCAGTTCCTGTGCCTGAGCCTCCTTTTCTTTCAACTGCGATTGGGCTGCACCAAGTTCGTTCCGTAACACCTCGTTATCGGAATTCGCCTCATCTAAGTTGCCTTGGAGTTCTGTGCGTTTCTTATCCGCTGCATCGAGCTCTGTTTTGAGGTTGGCAACGCTCTTTTCAAGCTCAGCAGTCGCTGCCTTGTGTTGCACGACCTGTTCGTTGGTTCTGCCAAGCTCCTTTTGCACCGATCTTAGCTGCTTATGGCCTTGAACGAGGGAAACGAGCAAAAGAACAATAATAAGTGCAACGATTGCTAAGGCTGAAGCAACGAAGGGCCAACGAAGCATGAGAATCGTTCCTTTGGCGAAACAGCGTGGAGGAGCTGAGTTTCACTCTCTGCTCACCAAAAGGAAAGACCTCTGCAACGATTCCAGCCTCGTAAGTGGCAAACAGAGCTTCGGCATTCTCATCCTCACTCCTCTCAGTGACCAAACACAACACCTGAAGCTGCTAAGAGTTATGGCTCAGCTAACCAGATGGACGAGGTGCTGGAACCCTGAGAAGGAGAACTGAGATGGAGGACAAGATTGCTGAGTTGCGGCGTAGATTGGATGAGAAGACCACAGAGATTGAGGCTTTTATAGCCAGTGAGCAGGGCATGGGAGACATACGTGCCATGTCTCCCGCTGATTATGAGCAGCTCCAAAGGGATGTGGAGGAACTGCTTGAGCAATGGGAAGAGGCAGCGCCAGAGGAAGGTTACGGCACCCCGGAGGATTCGCAACTGGACAAATTGATCTCAGAGCGATTCGAAATTGAGCAGAAAATCCTCGTGGTTAGTGGAGAGCAGACCGAGGGTGACGATCTTGATGGTAGCGAGCTCGAAGACAAGGAGACATTTCCTGAAAGCTAATGCGCGGATTAATTACCGCTCCTACTCTGCCACTTTTGAAGCCGTGTTGGCCTCAGTGGGAAGATTCTCAAAGTAAGGCTCAGCGGCGAACTCCAACATTGAGAAGCTGGAACCTTAAGCCCAATTAGCCATTAAGCGGGTTCAGGGAGGGGAAACATGCCCGCCGATAAGCCGCTTGTGCCGAATGGAACCTTCCCCGACCCGAAAGAGCGCACCCCCACTCTCCTAATCGTCGATGACGAGGCCCTGCTCCGGGTGGCGCTCTCGGATTATTTGCAGGACTGCGGTTATAAAGTGTTGGAAGCCTCTACCGCTGACGAGGCCGTGCTGATCATCGAGCAAGGTGACATAATCATCGACTTGGTGTTTAGCGACGTGCGGATGCCGGGTTCGATGGATGGCTTCGGCCTTGCTCAATGGCTTCGAGCAAAGAGACCGGGCCTCCCAATCGTTCTCACTTCAGGAGACGAGAAGAAAACATCCGCCGCGAAGGAGCTATGTGAAAACGACCACTTCATGGGCAAGCCCTACGACCTGAAAATGGTAGTCGCTAAAATCAGGGCTACAATAAACGTGGCTCGCACCAAGCCTACCTAGGCAAGGGCAATCTCCCAGGCACTACAAAATCAATAAGTGCACGAGCGATGACAGCTAAGGCGAAAACTGCAAGCGCATAGCCGTAAAGGGATAATTTCCTTTTCATGTCTGCTT